>ERZ791879.61-NODE-61-length-130498-cov-14.021918_pt1 | contig 130498 bp, 128 predicted proteins | sample MGYA00510162_ERZ791879 | MGnify/ENA primary metagenome ERZ791879 (study PRJEB30046, sample SAMN00792113) | human gut metagenome | study: EMG produced TPA metagenomics assembly of the A metagenome-wide association study of gut microbiota in type 2... | reverse complement strand
ACCGCTGACCCTCTGCTTGTAAGGCAGATGCTCTCCCAACTGAGCTAAGCCTCCTCGACTAGTGCCCACTTATAATAACATCTCTATTCCCTTACGTCAACTCTTTTTTACACTTTTTTTGTGTTTTTTTATACCCTTTTTATTTTATGTTGATTTTATCAATGTTTTTTATTTCTATTTTTTTATACTTTTTTTATTATTATTGATTGCCTTTTATTATTTGGTATAATGAATATGTAAAAAGTATATATGGAGGTAATAAAATGAAAGTACTTGTTGCCGGAGGTGCTGGCTATATTGGTAGTCACATCTGTGTTGAGTTATTACAAGCTAATCATGAAGTAATCGTAATTGATGACTTTTCTAACTCTAAACCAGAAGTTTTAGGATATATTAAGGATATAACTGGAAAAGACGTTAAATTTTATGAATTTAATATTTTAAATGAAAAGAAAACAGAAGAAGTTTTTAAAGAAAATGAAATTGATGCTGTTATTCACTGTGCTGCTTTTAAAGCAGTTGGAGAATCTGTTGAAAAACCTATTGAATATTATACAAACAATTTAACAACAACTTTAATTGTTGCTAAAATGATGAAAAAATATCATGTCAACAATATTGTTTTTTCATCAAGTGCTACAGTTTATGGAGATCCTGAAGTGGTTCCTCTTACTGAAGATTGTAAATTAGGTGAAACAACAAATCCATATGGAGCAAGTAAAGCCATGATGGAAAGAATTTTAACAGATGTACAACATGCTTGTCCTGAAATGTCAGTTACTTTATTACGCTACTTCAATCCAATTGGTGCCCATGAATCTGGATTACTTGGAGAAGATCCAAAAGGTATTCCAAATAACTTAATGCCTTATATTATGAAAGTAGCTGCTGGAGAACTTCCTTGTTTAGGTGTCTTTGGTGATGATTATGATACACCTGATGGTACAGGTGTACGTGATTATATCCATGTTGTTGACCTTGCTAAAGGACATGTTCTAGCAATTGAAAAATACAACAAACCTGGATTACATGTTTGTAACTTAGGAACTGGTCAAGGATATAGTGTTTTAGAACTTGTTCATGCTTTTGAAAGAGTTAATGGTGTAAAAGTAAAATATGAAATTAAACCTCGTCGTGCCGGAGACATTGCTACATGTTATGCAGATCCTACAAGAGCTAAAGAAGAGCTTGGTTGGGTTGCTACTAGAGGAATTGATGAAATGTGTAGAGATACATGGAACTTTGCTAAAACAAGAATGAAATAGCCTCTGGCTATTTTTTTTTATTGTTTATACAGGTGAAATTTGGTATTATAGAAAAGTATAAAAGGAGGAACTTCTATGGATTTTTTTAAAAAAATCGGGAAAGAAGTGAGCGTCTTTGGGCTTGTATTTGTAGTTTTTATTGCATTATTTGCTTATCGACAAGTTACACATGTTGAACTTTCAACAATTTCCCAAGATAAATTAGAAGAAAAAATCAAAGATAAAGATAGTTTTGTAGTCGTTGTAGGTAGTGATAAGGATAATACGACATTAAACTACAAAAATGTTTGCTTAAAATATTTAGAAAAAAATCATAGTGATAAAATTTATTATGTAAATTTAGCTAAAGAAAATAATGCAACAACATACATTCAAAAAACTTTTAAAACAGATGACGGAACAATTCCTTCAACATTCGTTATGAAAAACGGAAAAGTAAAAGTTCAAAAATCTGGTTCTTTATCATATTATAGAATTGCTGAATTATTTAAATAAAAAGCGAACTCATATTTGAGTTCGTTTTTTATAACAATTCTTTTACTTGTCCATCTTGAACATAGACCCTTGGTACACGTTTAGAAATCAAACATAAAACTTCATAAGAAATCGTATCTAGATCTTTCGCCATACTTTCAAGAGAAATATGTTCACCAAAAATTTCCACTTGATCTCCTATTTTTACATTTTCATCTACTCTAACCATCATTTGATCCATACATACACGTCCTACAATTTCATAATACTTACCATTGATATATACTTTACGCCCTTGATTTTTTCTAATAAAACCATCTGCATAACCAATTGGTAATGTTGCAATATATTCATCTTCTTTAGCCGTATATGTTAAACCATACCCCACTTGATCTCCTGCTGGTATTTTTTTGATCATTGCTACTTTTGTATAAAGTGACATTACTTGTTTGAATTTTGTTTCTTCTTCACCATTTGGTGAACATCCATACATGGTAATTCCTAATCTTCCCATATTTGATTTTTCATCATGATGATAAGTCATCGCTGCTGAATTACAACAATGGATATATTTGAATTTACAATTACCTATCATTTCATAAAATAAACTTCTTTGTTTTTCGTAGGCTTCATCATCTCCATCAGCTGTCGCAAAGTGTGTAAAGATTCCTTCTACATTAAATTTATCAGGATCAACTAGTTTTAATAAAGTTGATAATTCTTCTTTAGACATTAAACCAATACGATGCATTCCTGTATCTAACTTAATATGCACTTTTAATGTTTGCCCTTTATCAATTAAATGATCCAATAATTTTAAATAAGCAACTGAAACCATTGTTAAAGAAATATCATATTTAATAGCTAAATCAATATCTTCTTTACTTGTTGGAATAGCTCCTAAAATCAATATTCCTTTATTAATTCCTAATTCTCTTAACTCAATTGCTTCTTGAAGTGTTGCAACAGCAAACATTTCAATATAATCAATATCCTTTAAAAAACTAGCAACTTCTTTATACCCATGACCATAAGCATCCGCTTTAATCACAGCCATCAACGGTCTTTTAAATTCACTATGTGCTAATTCAACATTATATTTTAAATGGTCTAAATCTACAATTGCATACGTGTCACGTTTTAAATTCATAAAGACACCTCCAAACAATAGTATAATCCAACCCATTTCATAATTCAATTTGAAATCTCTTTATTTTGTCGATGAAGTTTGCATACTTGTCATGACTGAAAGCATTTCTTCTTTCGTTAAATCTTGTGAATATAAAGAACACATCATTCCATGATACATCATCGATAATTTTCCAGGTTGATAATATGCAAACCCATCTATTAAATCGATCACTTCATCATTAGAAAACTGCATTACTTGTTGAGCATTTACTTGTGTTTCTACCATTGTAAAGCTTTTATCACCGCTAAATTTTAAAATATGATTTTTATCCCCTTCTATTGAAGACACTGTTTCGCTTTCTAATTTAGCTCCTAATAGAGAAACTGGATATAAAACATCATTATTTGCGGATGTTTTGACATCCTTTTTTGATTCTTTCAATGCTTGATTTTGATTAAAATGTTTCTCTTTAAAATTTTTATTTTTATGAAATTCATTTACTTTACAAGTAACAATTTCTGTCTCATCTTGATCTAGACATAAAACAATCAATGGTTTTAATTTTTTATCAAAAATAACTTCTTGTTTAACAATTCTTGTATCATTAGGGTATTTCACCTTTGCTTCTACTTGATATCCTTTTTCAATCTTTTTAACTTTATTATTTTCTAATAATTGAATTAAATAATGATAAATATAGGGTTTAGGACTATTTTCAGGCCAATCACTTTGAAATTTAAACATTTGATTAAGTGTTGGTGTTAAAACATAGACTCCTTTTTTATTTTTTATAATGATTTGTGATTGATTTAAACTTTTATCATAAAGTTCTACTCGATAATATTTTTGTTTATCTTTTTTTAAATAATCTACTTTTACTTCATAACTTTTAAGTTCATCATTTTGTGTCATTTCCATATCACATACAAGTTGATAAGAACTCATACTTTTAGCTTCTTTTAACGTTTCATCCAATGAATTATTTTTAAATTTAAAAAAAGCAACAATACCTATTGCACAAATGACTAAACCTATAATGACAATATATAATTTTTTCAAATCTATCCCTCCATTATAAAAATATTCTTTATTTATTTTTATATGTATAAAATACAAATTTTAGGATAGACTCTATTTAAGGAGGTTAAGAAAATGAATGCATTACAAAAAACAGCACTTGTATTTACTATTATCGGTGCTATTAATTGGGGTCTTATTGGTTTATTTAATTTTAATTTGGTAGATAGTTTATTTGGTCAAAATAGTTTTTTATCAATGCTCATTTATATTATTGTAGGAATAGCTGGACTCATTAATATTATGCTTTTCTTTACGGACTTAAATATAAAAGAGTAGCTAAGCTACTCTATTTCAAATGGGGACATATGTCCATCTTTAGTATCAATTTTAATACGATTTTTTACCATTTTTAACATTGGAATATCATGTAAAGAATCCGAATAGGCATAAGATAAGTCATAATCTATTTCTAGATTATGATTTTTTATCACTTCTTGGATTCTTTTTACCTTTTCTTCATTTTTACAATTTTTTCCAATCATTTGACTTGTATATTTACCATCTTTAATGACTGTTTTAGTTCCTAAAATTTCATCTACTGGTAACTTACAAAAACGAAGATAAGCTTCTACAGAGGCACTACATATATAAATCGTATACCCTTCTGCCTTTTTCTTTTTTAATTCTTCAATGACATTTAAATAATAACAAGGTTCTAATACTTCTTGATAAAACTTTTCAATCTCTTGATCGGACATCTTATCTAATGGATATAACCATGCTGATTTTGCTTTATTAAGTGGTTCTATCTTTAATAGATATAAAGCATAATGATAAACCACTTTAAATAATTTAAAAACAGATAGTGGATGTTTTTTTAAATAATACTTTAAAAGTTTTCCACCAGAATCTCCATGAATCAAAGTATCATCAAAATCAAAAAATGCAAATTTAGTTAACACCTATGCAATCTCCAAAGCAACTTCCATCATTGCTGTGAAAGTTTTTTCTCTTTCTTCTGCAGTTGTTTCTTCATTTGAAACTAATGAATCTGAAACAGTTAATAAAGTTAATGCTTTTTTACCAGCATAAGCTGCATTTGCGAATAAAGCATAAGATTCCATTTCTGTAGCAAGGCATCCCATTTTAATCCATTTATCTGCTTTATTGTCTGCATGATAGAACAAATCAGAAGATAGGACATTTCCTACATGATAAGTTAAATTCTTTTCTTTTGCTTTTTCTACAGCTTTTTCTAATAAACTATAATCCGAAATAGCTGAATATGTTCCTGGTAATTCATATTGATGTGCATAATTTGAATCTGTACAAGCACCTTGTACAATAATAATATCTCTTAAACGAACATCTTCTTTAAATGATCCACAAGATCCAATACGAATAATATTTTCTACATCATAAAAATGAAATAATTCATAACTATAAATACCAATACTTGGCATTCCCATACCTGAACCCATAATAGAAACTTCTTTTCCTTTATACGTTCCTGTATAGCCAAACATATTTCTTGTAGCGTTAAATTGTTTTACATTTTCTAAATAAGTTTCTGCTAAATATTTTGCACGTAAAGGATCTCCTGGCATTAAGACAGTTTTTGCGATATCTCCTTTATTTGCTTGATTATGTGGTGTTGCCATAAACACTTCCTCCTTTATTTTCTCTTTAAAGTTTAACATATTCTGTTTTAATTGATAATATATTTTAAGATTTTTGTACCTTACCATCTTTTAAATAATAATAAGTTTCTATTTCAGCTGCTTCATTAAGTTTTTCGCCTTTAATCGCATTAACAAGATGTTCAACATAATCATCTTCATTACCTGCACCTAAAATAGCCATATATCCTTCTAAAAAGACCATTGGTCCATAACCGTAATCATCTTCATCAAAATCAATGATTTGGTCAATATGATTTTGATAACTTTCTTTCATTTCATCAAACGTTTGTTCATCATCCATATCATAGGATTTGATTTTCATATGTTTACCAAATTCTTTTTTAATTGCTGGTAGAACATTCTTTTTAAAATGTTGACAATTGGAACAATCTTTTAAATAAAAATAAGTTAAATGATATGTCTCCTTCCATTCATTTTTTTGATTTTGACAACCAACTAATGGTACTAATAATAAAATAATTAATAGAATCTTTTTTAATTTTTTCATTGTTTCACCTTTTCTATTTATAATGTTTTCTTTTTATTTTTCAATTATACATCAATTATTTTTGAATAGAAAGTGATGTGATGAGAGATAAATAATATTAATAATAATATATATTGAATAAAAATAATATATATAATATAATACAAGTAGAAAGGATGATAGCTATGGCATTTGTATGGTCAACAAATGAAATTTCAAAGAAAACAGTTACTATTTATAGTACAAATCTCACTTTAAACACAGCTGCTTGTAAACATTTTGAAAATGTTCAATATGTATTATTAGGAGTTGATAAAGAGAACAATTTATTAGGAATCAAGCCAGTTGATAAAACAGCAATAGATGAAGGAATTTATCCAAGTGATCAATTGCATCGTATTTCAATTGGTAAAAGTTATGGACGTGTTTCTAATAAAAATTTTATTGAAAACCTTGCTAGAGAATATCATTTAGATTTAAGTGATAAACAAGGTCTAAAGTATCCTGCAAATTTTGATGTTGTTCACCAAATATTAACAGTTAATCTATAAGGGAGGGATAGATCATGATGTTATGGATATGGCTAGGCGTTATCATTGTAACTGCTATTATTGAATTAGTTACAATCGATTTAGTAAGCATCTGGTTTACACTTGGTGGAATCGGTGCCTTGATTGCCTATGCTTTAGGTTTAAATCAAACCATTCAAATTATTATCTTTATCATTTTAAGTGTTATTTGTATTGGAATCAGCAGACCTCTTGCTAAGAAATACTTAAGAACACAAACAGTCAGTACAAACTATGATCGTGTTATTGGTCAACATGGACTTGTTTTAAAAAGAATTGATGCTGATACAAGAGGAGAAGTTAAGGTGCTTTCTATGGAATGGTCCGCTTCTAGTGTAGATAATTCTACTTTAGAAGAAGGAGATTATTGTGAAATTCTTGCTGTAGAAGGTGCTCATCTTGTGGTTAAAAAAATTAATAAATAAAGGAGAAAGAAAATGAGTATTATTGGTTTAATTTTAATTATCATTGTTTTAATTATTATTGTCAGTGTTATTGCATTTGCAATTCGTATTGTTCCTCAATCAAAAGCTTATGTTGTAGAAAGAATCGGTGCTTATAATCGTACTTGTAGTGTTGGACTTCATATTTTAGTTCCATTTTTAGATCGTGTTGCTAATAAGGTTTCTTTAAAGGAACAAGTTGTAGACTTTGCGCCTCAACCTGTTATTACTAAAGATAATGTTACAATGCAAATTGATACAGTTGTTTATTATCAAATTACAGATCCTCGTTTATTCACATATGGTGTCGATCGTCCTATTAATGCCATTGAAAACTTAACAGCAACAACTCTTCGTAATATTATTGGGGATTTGGAATTAGATGAAACTTTAACATCTCGTGATATTATTAACTCACGTATGAGAAGTATCCTTGATGAAGCAACTGATCCTTGGGGAATTAAAGTTCACCGTGTTGAAGTTAAAAATATCATTCCACCTCGTGATATTCAAGAAGCTATGGAAAAACAAATGCGTGCTGAACGTGAAAGACGTGAAGCTATTTTACAAGCTGAAGGTAAGAAAACAGCTGCTATCTTAAATGCTGAAGGAGATAAACAATCAACGATCTTAAGAGCTGAAGCTGAAAAAGAAGCAGCCATCGCTAAAGCTGAAGGTCAAGCTGAAGCTTTACGTTTAGTTTATGAAGCACAAGCAAAAGGTATTACTTATATCAACGATGCACATCCAGATCAAGCTTATGTCACTTTACAAGGTTTTAAAGCCTTAGAAAACTTATCTAAAGGTGATGCTACTAAGATTATTATTCCAAGTGAATTACAAGGAATTGCAGGATTAGCAACTACTTTAAAAGAAGTTGTAAGTGAAAAGAAAGATAAGGAATAATGAAAACAGTCTTCGGACTGTTTTTTCATATTCTTTTTTTTATGTCATATAGTGTATAGGGTGAATAATGATGTGTGGAATTTTATGTTTATATAATCAACAAAGAAATGTCTTAGATGATTGTGGAAAATTTAATAAAATGCTCCATTTATTAGACCATCGTGGTCCTGATGATATGCGAACTTATTTTGATCAACATGTTTTATTAGGTCATTGCCGTCTTTCAATTATTGATTTAAAAGGAGGTATGCAACCTTTAGAATATACTTATCAAGATATTACTTATCGCATTATTTTTAATGGTGAAATTTATAATATGAATGAATTAAAGAAACATCTTATTGATTTAGGTTTCCATTTTTATAGTCAAAGTGATAGTGAGGTTTTACTTGTCAGTTTTATTGCTTATAAAGAAAAATGTTTAAATATGTTAGATGGTATCTTTTCATTTGTTATATCTTATGAAAATAAAATCTTTGCTTGTCGTGATCATTTAGGTGTAAAGCCTCTCTTTTATTATTTAAAAGATGATGATTTAGTCATTTCAAGTGAAATTAAAGCTATTTTAATGTACATTGGAAAATGTGTTGTTGATAAAACAGGAATTAAAGAATTACTAGGTTTAGGCCCTAGTTTATCACCAGGAAGTACACTTTATAAAGATATTTATAGTTTAAGACCTGCTCATTATTTATGGTTTGACGGTGAGCATTTAATGATTGAAAGATATTGGTCTTTACAAAAAAAAGCACATCTAAAAAGTTATGAAGAAACTGTTCAAGATATACGCTTCCTTGTAAATAAAAGTATTCAAAGACAATTATTAAGTGATGTACCTATTTCTTGTATGTTATCTGGTGGTTTAGATTCGAGTATTATTACAGCTATAAGCAGTCAATACGTCAATCATATTTCAACCTATAGTATTGATTACTTAGACCAAGATAAATATTTTCAACCCTATGATTATCAACTTACAAAAGATAGTGATTATATTGATTTAATGGTCAATCGTTATCATAGTCATCACAATAATGTCGTTTTATCACAAAAGAATTTAATTATCTTTTTAAAACAAAGTCTAATGGCTAGAGACGCTCCAGGAATGGCTGATATTGATTCTAGTTTTCTATTATTTTGTAAAGAAATTAAAAGAAATCATAAAGTCGTTTTATCTGGTGAGTGTGCAGATGAAATTTTTGGAGGTTATCCTTGGTTTTATAAAAAAGAACTTTATAGTCTAGATTCATTTCCATGGATTAGAGATATTGATCAAAGATTAGAACTTCTTAATGAAAATATAAAAAAATTGAACATTAAAGAATATGTTCAAAGTAAATATTATCAATCACTTAATGAAATAGACTACCTCGATCAAAGCTTTTATGATACCAATAAAAGAAAAATGATTTATTTAAACATTGAATGGTTTATGCAAACACTCTTAACACGGAGTGATAGCCAATCTATGTATAACGCTGTAGAGCTTCGTGTACCCTTCGCTTCAAAAGAAATCGTTGAATATATGTACAATGTCCCTTGGACCTATATGTTTAAAGATCAACAAGAAAAAGCTGTTTTACGTGATGCTTTCAAAGACTTCCTTCCTCAAGAAATCTATAATCGTAAGAAAAATCCTTACCCTAAAACTCATTCTCCATTTTTCCTTACTTACATTAAAAATCTTCTCTTAGAAACACTTAACGATAAAAATAACATTCTTTATCAACTTTTTGATATAAAAAAACTTAAACACTTTATTGAAAACAGCGAAAGCATTGAAGTTCCTTGGTTTGGTCAACTCATGATGGGACCACAACTCCTTGCCTATTTTTATCAAATCTATATGTGGGGTAAAATATATCATATAGAATTAGAGCTTTAATAAAGCTCTAATTCTATTTCTTGACTATTTAAACGAATGTCTTGTAGATATTCGTTTTTTACTCTTATTTGTGTATTATTCACAGATACTTGAGGAATGTCTTTAACCCATTCTTGTAACATTTTAGCATAGTTAAGCTTTAAAAAACCATAACGTATGCTTCCTTGACTATCAATAATAATATCTTCATTAACATAAGGTCTTGCATCTATGTGTATTTTAGTTTCAATTCCTTTATAGACTAAAACCATTCTTATTTGAATATACTGATCTATTTTTATTTGGATATCTTTTAGCTTTCCTTTTTCTATAAAGAATCGTTTATAAATGATCCAAACAAGTTTTTCTAAAGTTTTTACATCAATTTTCATAATCTCACCACTTTATTATATGTATAAAAAATCAAGAAGCTTAGGCTTCTTGAATATTTTTATGAATAATATCTAACATTTGATTCAATTCTTGATAATCAATTTGTCCTGGAGCACTTGCTTTTCCTACAGTAGCAAAAGTAATTGCACTACCGAATTGTTCCCCTACTAAACGTGAAGTAAGTCCAATAGATGACATTGACATTGTCACAATTGGTTTTTGAGCATATTCATGTTTAGCTTGAACTGTAAATGAAAGTAGATTTAATAAATCTTGATAATCTTCTGGCATAACTGCTACCTTCATAATATCTGCTTCTAAAGAATCCATTGATCTAAATTTTTGCATCAATGAATCAACTTCTGGTGTTCTATCAAAGTTATGACTTGACATCAACATATATTTACCAGCATCATGAATAAGTGTTCTTAATTCAATTGCCATATTTGTTCCTAACGCTAATTCAACATCGTAAATATCAAATGCATTTGCTTCAACTGCTAATTTATAAACATTGAAATAATCTTTAGGATCAATTTCAACTTCTCCACCTTCTGCAGCTGTACGAATTGTTAGAATAACTGGTTTTTGTATTTGTAAGGCAGCAATGTTTAAAAATAAATTTCTTAATGCATCTTCTTGATGAATATTTTCATAAAAATCTATTCTTAATTCGATCATATCCACTTCTAATTCATTAAATTCTTTTAATTTATTTAGAATCGCTTCATCATGGCTTTCTACAATAGGAACACATACTTTAGGTTTTCCCTCTCCAATGATGACTCCTTTAATTTCAATACTCATATTTACACCTTCTTTGATTATTTAATAATTCAACAGCATAATAATATCATATTTTTTTATTAGAGTGTTAATTTTTTTATAATTTGCAAAAAAAGCATTAAAATTAATTAATGCTTTTGATTTTTTATAACTTTTTGTCTTGAAAATTCTTCACGTTCTTTTTCTTCAAGAGATTCACTAATAAATTTAATTGTTTCTTCAAAACGTGGAATTGAAATATTTTTTAAGGCATTCGCACGTTTTTGTGTTTTTCTAATGGTATTTGCTAGACGATAAACTGAGTTTTCAACTTCTGCTAAAACAACAGTCAATTCTTTAACACGATAGAAACATTCATAAGCATAGTCTACTTTTGAATTAGATCGATCCATGTTATAACTACATACCATTGGTTGTTTATGATAAGTAATTTTAGGAATTTCTACACCCATAACACTTCGATAAGCAATACTGATTCCATAATCAATAGGTGTTGCTGTAACTAAGTCACTAATCAACCCTAAAGAAATATTTGCTTCTTGTAAAGCATCGTAAGCATTTTGATAAGCTTCCGTAATTTCATCTCTGACCATTTTAACATCATCTAATAATGACATCATTTCTTTAATAAGAACGTTTCTTTTCTTATCTAATAGATCATATCCAAGAACAGCTAATTGTAATTGTTTCTTTGTAGAAATTAAATTTCCTTTTGTTGGAACAACTTTTAAAGCCATAATTAATCACCTGCTTCTTGTAATTCTTTGATGATTGATTTTTCTTTAATATGGAAACGTTTTACAGCACGATCATGATCATAATGTTCATCTAATAATTTGTTATCTAGACGATCAAGTGCTTCTCTAGGTAAAACTGAAACTAAATCCCATCCTAAATCTAATGTTTCTTCAATTGATCTATTGACATCGAAACCTTGATTTAAGAAATGTTGTTCAAATAGTTTACCAAATGATAAATATTGTTTATCTAATGGAGATAATTCATCTTCACCAATTACTGATGTTAATGATTTAACATCTTGTACGTGAGCGTAACATGCAAATAATTGGTTGGCAATGTCTTGGTGATCGCCACGTGTATATCCTGCACCGATACCATCTTTCATTAAACGTGAAAGTGATGGTAAAACATCAACTGGTGGATAAATACCGGCTGAATTTAATTCAGGTGATAGAGTAATTTGTCCCTCAGTGATATATCCAGTTAAGTCAGGAACTGGATGAGTAATATCATTGTTAGGCATTGTTAAAATAGGGATTTGTGTTACAGAACCTTCTGCCCCTTTAATAATACCAGCTCTTTCATATAAAGAAGCTAAGTCAGAATATAAGTAACCTGGATAACCTTTACGTCCAGGAATTTCTCCTTTACTTGAAGAGAATTCACGTAACGCTTCACAATAGGAAGTAATATCTGTATAGATAACTAATACGTGCATATTTTGTTTATAAGCTAAATATTCAGCAGCAGTTAAAGCACAACGTGGAGTTAATGTACGTTCAATGATTGGATCATTTGATAAGTTTAAGAACATAACAACTCTTTCCATAACTCCTGCTTCTTTAAAGCTACGTTTAAAGTAGTTTGCAACGTCATTTGTAACACCCATTGCCGCAAAGACAATGGCAAAACCTTTTCCTGATTCGTCAGCAACTTTTGCTTGTTTAACGATTTGTACAGCTAAACGGTCATGTGGTAAACCTGAACCAGAGAAGATTGGTAATTTTTGTCCACGAATTAATGTAGCAAGACAGTCAATTGATGAAATACCTGTATTGATGTAGTTACGTGGATAAACACGGCTTACTGGATTTAATGGTAAACCATTGATATCCATCATTTCTTCTGCATAAATTTCACCTAAACCATCAATTGGTCTACCAGCACCATTGAAGACACGTCCTAAAATTTCTTTAGAAACAGGTAATTCCATTGGTCTACCTAATAATTTAGTCTTTGTATTTTCTAGTGATAAATCATTTGTTCCTTCAAATACTTGGACAACGATTTTTTCACCTTCAATTTGTACAACACGTCCAGAACGTGTTGTACCATCTTTTAATTGAATTTCAACCATTTCGTCGTAAGAGGCACCTTTTACGTGATCTAAAACGACTAATGATCCATTGATTTCATTTAATCCTACATATTGTAGTGCCATTTTTATTTCCTCCTACGCTACAGATTTTAATGCATTATCAATATCTTGATAATAAGTATCTAATTTTTCAATATGATCATTTGGAATATCATATTTCATTTTAATTAATTGTTCAAAAATACCAGTTTCACTAATTGCTCGAACAACTTTACCTTGAGCAACAGCTTCTTGACATTTTTTATTTAAATATAAGATAACATCCATCATCTTTAATTGTTTAGCAAGTGGTACGTATGTATCATCCTTATGGAAGGCATTTTGTTGTAAGTAACCAACACGAACCACTTTAGCTATTTCCATCACTAATTTTTGATCTTCAGGTAATACATCAGGACCCATTAAGTTAACAATTTCATTTAATCTTGATTCTTCAGCAAGAATGAATGAAAGTTGTTGACGATCACTGACGAAATCAGAACCAACATTTCGGTCATACCATTTTTCAAGATCATAAACATAATCACTATAAGATTGTGTCCAGTTAATTGCGAAATAATGACGAGCATAAGCCAAGGCTTTATCTAAGGCCCAGAAACATCTTACGAAACGTTTTGTATTTTGTGTAACTGGTTCTGAGAAGTCTGCTCCTTGTGGTGATACGGCACCGATGATTGAAACAGAACCTTCTTGTCCATTTAAAGTTTTCATGTATCCAGCACGTTCATAGAATTGTGATAAACGTGATGGTAAGTAAGCTGGGAATCCTTCTTCAGCTGGCATTTCTTCTAGACGACCAGAAATTTCACGTAACGCTTCTGCCCAACGTGAAGTTGAATCGGCCATGATTGCACAGTGATATCCCATATCACGATAATATTCAGCTAAAGTAATTCCTGTATAAATACTTGCTTCACGTGCGGCAACTGGCATGTTTGAAGTATTCGCAATTAAAACAGTTCTATCAGTTAATGGTTTACCACTCTTAGGGTCAATTAACTCACTAAATTCTTCAAGAACTTGTGTCATTTCGTTTCCACGTTCTCCACAACCAACATAAATGATAATATCGGCATCACACCATTTAGCAATTTGGTGTTGTGTCATTGTTTTACCAGTACCGAAACCACCTGGAATAGCAGCAGTTCCACCTTTAGCGATTGGGAATAATGTATCGATAACACGTTGTCCCGTTACTAAAGGAATAGAAATTGGTAAACGTTCTAGAGTTGGACGTGCTTGTTTAATTGGCCATTTTTGACATAATGTACATTCATGAATTTGACCATGTTCATCTTCAATTTTCATTACGACATCATTGATTTTATATTGACCATTTTCTTTTACTTCAACAACTTTACCACTTAAAAGTGGTGAAAGCATACATCTGTGTTCAATTAAATCTGTTTCAGGACATGTTGCATAGATGTCTCCACCTTTTAAAACATCTCCTACTTTTACTTTCATTGTAACGTCCCATAATTTTTCAACATCAAGTGAATCAACATCGCTTCCGGCTTCAATAAAAGCACCTGATTGTTCAGCGATAGCTTTTAATGGACGTTCAATCCCATCAAAGATATTTCTTAAAATACCAGGACCTAATGTAACACAAATTGGTGATCCTGTAGAAATAACAGGTTCTCCTGGTTTTAAACCAGTTGTTGTTTCATATACTTGGATAGTTGTTAAATCTTTAGAAATTGAAATAACTTCACCCATTAATTTAGCATGACCAACATAAACCATTTCTAACATTGAAAAGTCTTTGGCATTTTTTACTTTAACAACGGGACCATTAATAGAATAAATTACATTTTCACTCATCTTTAATCCCCCTATTTAATCATCAATCCAGAAGTCTTATAGAACCAATCTTTTTGAGCTTCTAAATTTGAGTCTAATGATTCATCTACGACAACATTTGTTGTTTTATTTTCAATAATGAATCCACCTAATTGAATTTGTTGACCTTCTTCAACTTCAATTGGTAAAGCATATGCTTTCTTTAAATCATCAGCATATTTTAAATCTTCTTTTCTTACACATAAAACACAATCAGTCATTTGATATTCGTCACTTACTGCTTTTACATGACTTGTAAGATATTCAAGATAATTAGAACTATTTACAAATTCAACAAGTTTATTTTTTACTTCTGTAAAAATTGTATTAACATATTCTTCTCTTTTTTCAACTAATTTTTTTAGTCTTTCTTCTAATTGAGCTGAAGCTTCAATACTTGCTTTAGAAGAAATTTCTGCTAATTCTTTATCTAATTGATGCTTAGCATCAATTTCAGCTTCACCTCTTAATTGGTTATAAGCTTCTTGTTCAATTGCTTTTGCTTCATCTAAAATTTCTTTTTCTTCAGCTGATGAAATTTTTTCAATTTCATCTTTGATATAAAGAAAGACTTGATCTTTTTTTTGCATAGCACTTTCTCCTATAACTTAACTCCAATTGCCTCTGAAACATATCTATCAATTGTTTCACCAATTTTAGAATTTCCATGTCTATCAGGAATTTCTACAAGCAATGGTTTTTGTTGTTTTAATTTTATTTCAGAAATAACATCAGGAGCTAATTCAATTAATTTCGTTGTAATTAAAATCACACCTATGGATCTATCTTTCATTTTTGTTTCCAAAACTTCAAGAAAATCTCTTCTTTTATGAACAACTTCTCCTTCAATACCAACAAGTCTTAAACCCATTTCAGTATCGACATTGTCACTTATTAAATAAAATTTCATAAAAAATCACTCTCTAAATTAGATTTTGTTGATAATTAAGATAGAGATTAATAAACCATAGATTGCAACCCCTTCACCTAAGGCAACGAAGATTAATGATTTACCAAAGTTCTTTTCATTTTCAGAGAAAGCTCCGATAGCTGCTGGAGCTGCTGCTGCAACGGCAATACCTGCACCTAAAGCAGAGAATCCAGTTGATAAAGATGCTGCTAAGAATCCTAAACCTTGAGCAATTGTTCCAGTGATTGTAGCAACTTCACCTGCTGCAAATACACTTGAATTTGACATAGCAACTAATAAACATAAAACGACTGCACCAGCGAAACCACTGATATGAACACCTAATCTTCTTTTAGCGCTTTGAGCTGATACTTTTCCTGTAAATACTTTAATTAATGGTAATGTTAATAAAACTACTGCAACTAATGGTAATAAAATTTCTAATACTGTCATAATAAATTTCCTCCTTGAATTTAATCTTCCTTAATAGTTTTAAATGGAATTCCATTTCCTTCATAATAACGTGAAAACATTTCATAGAATTCAAGACGTAATACTTGAATACCAACGATCAATCCTTCAAGACACATTACGAAAACGTTTCCTAAAATCAAGACGATGATTTCACCAAATCCTCCTACCATTTCAGCAAGAGTATAAACAACAAGCATCATACCAGCATGTGATAAAACGAATCCCCCGACACGCAAGAATGACATTGTGTTTGTAATAAATGATAAGACTACTTCAAATAATTCGAAGAATCCTTCAACAAAGAATGCTCCAAAACCATTTGGGAACATTTCACCATGTTCTTCTAATTTTCTAATTAACGGTTCTTTTAAGAACATTAAGATAAGTGGTAATACAATTAAAATTAAAATATAGAAAATATTTACAAAATGTTGTCCTGTAAGCATTCCAAGTGCTGCACTAATAACAGCTACATAGAATGTAACACCACATAAACCATTTTGACTTAAAATCGCTTCACCCATATTTTTCTTTTTAAAGTTCAAAATAATATTGAATGTCATTGAAACAAGAATTAAGACAATACCAAGCCCAATGGCAGCCATTAGTAATGTCATTGTATTTTCTGGTGACATTGCATTAAAGAATGAGAAACCTTTGAAATATTCAGATAAGATTTCTTCATTTCCAAAGAATGAACCAAAGAATACACCGAAGATTGCACTGGAAATACCTAAACGAACTCCCACGCCACCTAATTTTAAATTAAATTTCTTTTCAGCAACAAGGCCTACTAAAGAAAGAATAATACCTTGTCCTAAGTCACCAAACATAATACCAAATAATAAAGTATATGAAATAGCAACTAATAATGTTGGATCTACATCATTGTAACGAGGTACACCATACATTTCGACGAACATTCTAAATGGTCTTGCAAACCATGAATTTTTAAGTCTTGTTGGTGGGTCTAAACGTACATCTGATGTAGCAGGTAAAACTTCAAGTTTAACACCATCGATACTTTCAAAAGTGTTTTTGAAATTATCTAAATCATTCTTAGGGACAAATCCATGAACATTTAATTTATCACCTAATTTAACAATATATTTTTGCATTGCATAAACTGAATTTAATTTTTTAGCAACACTATAAATACGTGTTAATTCTTCCATATTTTCTGAAATTGTTTTATCAATTCTATTTTGTAAATCTTGGCTATATTGTTTAGCTGAATCAGATTCATTTTGAATTTCTTTTTCAGCTAATTCACACGAACCATGAACGAATTCAGGAATATGGATTTTTTCAAAATAAAGTGATGTAAAAACATTATCCACTTCAGGAGCATCTGTAGGTGTCGTCATATACATACACCATACATATTTATCATCTCTTTGAAATGCTTTATAAACAAATGGTAATGTTTCATAATACTCTAACTTTCCTTCATTATTGAGAGGAAGTTTACCGAATCTTATTTTTAAATATTGTGTTCCAAATAATTGATCAAAGTCAATATTAGAACCTTCAACATGATTCAAAGTAATGATGGCTTCATCATTTTCTTCAATCATCTTTGTCAATTCTTTTTTAACAGCATCAATACGGTCAATATCTAAAAATAGATCATCTAAAAATTCTTTAGCTCTAAATACATTAAGTTGCGAATCTGTTTCAACTTCAGGAACTTCAAAATGATATTTTGTTTTCATTTCTTCAATTCTTGATAACAATTCTTCATAAAGATTGTCATTGTTGTAAGCTGAAAGACCAGCAACACTATCCGTAAACTTGCTTGCTAGCTCGGGATGAAAATCATCTCTTTGATAAAGCTCAAGTAACACATCATTACAATTGTCTTTATCAAAATCAAGGCTAACCAAGTTTAATTTCGCTATTGCCATGACAGTCCCCCTTTACTCTTTATTAATCTTTTTGTCACTTTTTTCACTAAGCTACAAACTAATAATACCGCAATGTTTATAACAAAGAATAGTCCAATTTTCATTGCATAATTTGTACCTACAACAAAGATTGAATCATAAAGTGACATACTATAGAAGACTGTTCCACTTAATAGTCCTCCTATTGTAACAGCAACTCCTACACGTTGTAGTAACTTACCGATGTTACCTCTAGCAACAAGTGATAATAGGATACATAAAATACCAACACCTAAATCACCAAGTAAAACAAATGCTGAAATCATCATCACAACACCAGCTAAAATAGTTGGATCAAATTTTTCTCCTGGTTTAAATGTAAATAAACATTCAAACGGTTGGAAAAATGCATTGTTTTCAACATAAACAGGACCTTCAACTCCTTGATCTTGATAAGTATCAATAGGAAGTTCATGAATTGCAAGTCCAGGAATATTCACAATTCCTTCTATTTCATCTTTACTCAATGAACTGAAAGCATAAATTGCTGCTTTAGTTTTTAAATCAACAACGTATTTTCCTTTTTTATATAATTCTTTTAAACGATAAGCTTTCCAAAAATCACCTAATAGTTGTTCTTCATTATCTTCTTTTACTTTTTCAATACGTTGATCAAGTTCTTGAAGATAAGCTTCCATTGTTTTATTTTCAGCTTTTAATTCAGCTACAGCTTCTTCCATTTTACCATGAGCAAATTGTGGAAGTTTTACTTCTTCAAAATTCATAGAGGAGAAAATATTATCAATTTCACCGATACTATGTTCAACGCCACCATAAACAACCCAAGCAAATTGATCACTATGTGATAATTCTTGATAAACAAATGGATAACTATCAAAATATTTAATCTTTTCTATTTGTGATAAAGGTAATTTACCAAATCTTAAAGCTACATATTTTAATTCATGAATATCATCAATAGAAATACGATCTCTATGCAAACATGAAATTAATTCAATCGCTTCTTGATTTTCATAATAATCTTTTTTAATTCCTCTTTTTATTTCATTAATATCATCTAATTTTTGATGAATTTCTGAAATATAATCTAAAATTTCACGAACATTTAAAAATGCACTTTGAACAGGTCGATCTACTCTTTCAATATGTAAGACATCCATCACATTATAAAGTTCGTCTAATACTTCGTTATATGGATTTCTATCTTCCATAGAAGTCGCATGATCTAAATTAGAAATCACTTTCTTCGCTTTAACTGGATAAATAGAATCTTGATGATTTTCAAGTTTCATCAAAACTTCCATATAATCATCTCTAGAGAAAACAATGTTATATAAATGTGTATTTTTAATCATTTTTCCCCCTCCTATGCATAGATTAATGTATTTTCAATTTTTGAAACAGGTTGATTGTAACGAATACCTTCAATAATATGTTTCAAATTGTCTATTTCTATTCTTTGTAAAATACAATAAGTCATATAAACAAGTGGTGCACTATTTGAAAAACGCATGTATCTTTTTGCGATATTATATTGAATACTATCTGCATAATATTCGATATAGGCAAATTCTTTATCATCCATATAGAAGTTATATTTAGAAGTTGATAATAAAGATAATACTTCTTTAGGACCGCTTGCACTAATTAAACGATTCATCATATCTTTTGGCAATCTTGAATATTGTAAAAAGAGTGAACTTCTGATTGAATCTTCTGATTCATGGAAATATTGTTTATAACGATAGATTTTTGAAATATTCTTTAATTCAATAGAAGTATAGAGAATATTTAATAAATCTTTTTGAACACTTCCTTTGAAGTGTTTTTTAATTGTTTCAACAATGTTTTCATAATAAAGTGATTGTAAGCACATATGAACTTCTTTAACATCAAATGGGACAGAGAAATCAATTTCTTTAAGAACTTTATAATATCTTGTTTTTGAAAGATATTGTAAAAGATCTTTGAATGATTCAATGTTTACTAATCCATCAATATTAAAACTTGTCTTTTTCGCTAAATAAGTAGGAATTGATAAATTAAAGCTATATTGTTCCTTTGCTTGTAAAGAAACAAGTTTATCCATAATTAAATTAATTTCTACTCCAATAATTTCAAATAGATAAAAATCTTCATCAGATTTAGGTGAATATTTCATCAACTTCGCACAACGATGATAATATTCTTGATTTAAACAATCTTCTATTTGACCACGATGAACATGTCTAATATTAATATCTTTTAAAGCATCTGCATAACTTGTTTGAGATTTTAAATAAGAAACAACTTCTCCAATTGTTTGTTTTCTTGTTAAATCAAGATAAACATTCTTATTTAAACGCCCACCATACATTGCTTTAGCTTTTGCACATAAGGCATTTGAAGATAAAGACATCTTTACACCTTCTATTTAGTACATCTTGTAAAGATTTCATCTACCCATTTATCTTTATTTCGAGTAAATAAATCTTCCATATTTTTCATTGATTTATGAAATTCATTTTCTTGTAATTGTGCTTCTTCTTTATTCTTATTCAATAGATCTTGTTTATGCTTTTCAACTTGATCTTGTTGACTATCAATATACTCACTATAAATTGTAGACTTTTGCGACATCATACTTGATTGAGCTTCCGCTTTTTTCTTTTTCGCAAGTTCTACTTTTTCTACGCATTGGCGATCGAATTCTATTAACTTTTGAATAATATCATCCATCTTATTTTCCCCCTTCTTCTTGTCGAGGATAATTGTACTCTCATTCTTTTAAAATTCAACAGATATAGCTTTCAAAAGCACTCTTTATGATAAATTTATGACGAATTTATAAGAATTTATCAAAAATCCTCTTTAAAGAATGTATGTAAAAATAAAAGCACCTCCCCTATTTTTGTGTTGTTCATGTCACTTCCTAGAGATGTGGCGCTTGCAATACATACCTTATTCTTTATTTCGCACGTTATTCTACTCCCACTTTTCAATATTTGTCAATAGACAAATTTTCACATTTGCATAAATCTGCCAAAACCTTAGCGTCATGCCACTTTTAGCAAGATTCATTCCTAATTTTTATTCATCTCTAAGCCTTTTCATTCTTGAATGTAAATGTTAAAATGAAAGAACTTAGGAGGTCATTATGATAAATCAAAGAATTACAAAATTAAGACAACTTATGAAAGAAAGAGGAATCGATCTTTATATCATTCCAACCAGTGATTTTCATCAAAGTGAATATGTAGGAAGTTACTTTGAAGCTCGTCATTATATGTCTGGATTTAGCGGTTCAGCTGGAACTCTTATCGTAAGACAAGAGGAAGCTTATTTATGGACAGACGGTCGTTATTTTATTCAAGCAGAAAAAGAACTTGCCGGTAGTTGTATTCAATTAATGAAAATGCGTACACCGGGTGTTCCTACTATTAAAGAATATATTGAAAAATATCCAGAAGCAACCATTGGTTTTGATGGGCGCGTAATGCCCTATAATCAATGTCTTTTCACAAATACCATTCAAGCCAATGAAGATCTTGTAGATCTTATTTGGCAAGAGCGTCCTGAACTTTCCCATGAAGAAGTTTATTTATATGATACAAAATATTGTGGTGTTTCTAGAAAAGAAAAATTAGAAATCATTAGAGAAGAAATGAAAGATGCGAAATATCATTTAGTGACAACTTTAGATGATATTGCTTGGATCTTTAATATTCGCGGTAATGATGTTTTATGCAACCCTGTTTCTTTAGCGTATGCTTTAATTGAAAAAGAAAAAGCTTACCTTTATTTAAGAAAAGAAGCTGTAAGTCAAGAAGTCATTGATGAATTATTAAAAGATCAAATTGAAGTTAAAGATTATTTTGATATTTATGAAGATATTAAAAATATCAATGGTAAAGTTCTTTTAGATACAAAATCAGTAAACTATACATTAGTTAATTCTATTAATATAGATAATGTCATCGATCAAACAAATCCAAGTCAATTACTTAAATCAATTAAAAACGATACAGAAATCAAAACGACAAAAGATGCTCATTTACATGATGGTATTGCTGTTACTAAATTTATGTATTGGTTAAAAACAAATATTGGAAAAATAGAAATGGATGAACTTTCTATCTCTAATAAACTTTTAGAATTTAGAAAACAACAACCAAATTTCAAAGATATTTCCTTTACAACCATTTGTGCATATCGTGAAAATGCAGCTTTAATGCATTATCATCCAACAGAAAAACAATATTCTAAAGTAGAAGCTTCACATCTATTATTAATTGATAGTGGTGGACAATACTTAACAGGAACAACAGATATCACTAGAACATTCGTTTTAGGTGAAATGACGCAAGCAGAAAGAAAAGATTTCACAATTGCTTTAAAAGCCATGTTTAGATTACAAAATGCGCATTTTATTGAAGGTGTAACAACTGGTGCCAACTTAGATATTTTAGCTCGTGGTGTTATCTATGATTATGATTTAGATTATCGTTGTGGAACAGGGCATGGTGTTGGTCATTTCTTAAATGTTCATGAAGGCCCTAATGGACTTCGTCCAAAAAGCTTATATGGTCATGAAGCATGTATCGTTTCAGGCATGATTACAACAGATGAACCAGGTGTTTATGTAGAAGGTAGTCATGGTATTAGACATGAAAACGAACTCTTATGTGTAAAACATACTGAAAATGAATATGGTACTTTCTTAAAATTTGAACCGATCACTTATGTTCCATTTGATATTGCTGGTCTAGATTTAGATTATTTATCAAATCATGAAATTGCTTCTATTAATGAATATCAACAATATGCCTTCGATCATATTAAAGATGCCTTAACTCAAGAAGAAAAAGATTGGTACTTAAATAACTTATTTATTAAATAACAAGAGAAATCTTGTTATTTTTTAAAGCCGATATAGTTTTAAACTATATCAAACAATGAAAAATATGTATTTTACAATACCACTTATGTTTTTTATACTTTTAGTAACAACAAGGAGGAAGTAAAAATGAACGCACCTTATAAATATGATATTGTTGGAAGTTTTTTAAGAGATAAAGAAATTAAACAAGCAAGAGAAGAATTTGCTTTAGGTAAAATAACACTTCAACAATTAGAAGAAGTTGAAAATAAATCTATCGAAAATCTTGTAAACGAAGAAAAAACAGCCGGTTTAAAAGCTGTCACTGATGGTGAATTTAGAAGAGCCTTTTGGCATTTAGATTTTCTATGGGATTTAAAAGGCGTAGAAAAAGTAGCCGTCGAACATTTTTCAATTGCCTTTAAAGGACATCAACCAAAAAGTCAAACTTTAGAAATTGTGGATAAAATCGATTTTCCCGAAGATCATCCATTTTTAAAACATTTTAAATTCATGCAAAGAGCATCTGGAGAAACAGAAGTTAAACAATGTATCCCTTCTCCTTCAATGCTTCATTTAATTTGTTGTATTAGAGAAGAAAACTATCAACCTATTGAAAGATATCAAGATGATGATGTTTTATTAAAAGATATCGCCTATGCTTATCAAAAAGCTATTAAAGCTTTTTATCAAGCTGGTTGTCGTTATCTTCAATTAGATGATACTTCATGGGGAGAATTTTGTTCAAAAGAAAAAAGAGAAGCTTACAAAGCAAGAGGAATTGATGTAGATGAACTTGCTAAAAAATATGTTGATATGATCAATCTCGCATTAGAAGCTAAACCTGATGATATGGTTATTACAATGCATATTTGTAGAGGTAACTTTAGATCAACATGGTTTACTTCAGGCGGATATGAACCAGTTGCTAAAACATTATTTGGGAATTGTCATGTTGATGGTTTCTTCTTAGAATATGATAGTGAACGTGCTGGTGGATTTGAACCTCTTCGCTATATTCAAAATCAAAAAGTTGTCTTAGGTCTTGTGACTTCTAAAGATGCTAAACTTGAAAACAAAGATGAAATTATTAAACGTATTCATGAAGCAGAAAAATATGTTCCATTAAATCAATTAGCACTGTCTCCACAATGTGGTTTTGCTTCAACAGAAGAAGGAAACTTACTTACTAAAGAAGAACAATGGAATAAAGTCAAACTTGTTAAAGAAATCGCTGAAGAAGTTTGGTAATAATAAAAGGAACTTTTCGTTCCTTTTATTATTTTATAACTGATTTTAATGTTTCATCTGTCATTGCAAAAGTTTCTGATACTTTTTGATAGATGATTTCTTCATCAATGTTCAATTCTTTTAAAAGTTTAAAAACCTTTTTTAAATCCTCTTTTCTTGTTTTATCCATTGCATCATTCATTAAGTTTTCAAAAACATCAAACAAATTAATATCATCACTGGATTCATTTTCAATACTTTCTAACAAAATCGATTTCATATCACGAGAACGACTTCTTTTATCACGATATAAAATATAAGCCTTTGCTACTCTTACATAGCCTTCTTCAATTAAAATTTCTTCAACTGTATCTTGAACAAGTTCTACTGTTGGTAAAGTACTTTCTTTTTCTTCTAATCTTTTTTCTACATCATGAGCAATAGCATATACTTTCTTTAATTCTACTTTATCAAAACATGCACTAAAGGCTTTATAAAGCGCTCCAGCAATCTTGTCTACTTCAAAGTCAACTAAACGCCCATCTCTTTTTCTAATACTTTTAATCATACAAAGTCTCCTATCTATATATAGTATAATGAAATTTTTATTTAATTTCATTATATATGATATTTTTCTACATGGACTTGATAATTTTTATAAATTACTAAAATATAATCTTCTTTTAATTTTTCAACAATCCCATATCTAAAGACATCTTCTTGATTTAATTGATGCTTTTCTATTAATCGATGTTTGATTTCTTTTTCGTTATCAATTCTTGTCTTCCACCATTTTTTAGGTTTGACTTTAGATAATCTTAAATAGTCTTCTATTAATTCATCTTCATATTGTTCTTTTAAATAAAGATTGATATATTGGAATAATTCATCTAATTGAAAACCAAAGAATTTAAACTGTTGAGCTTGGTAAAATTCACCCAAATCTAAAAAGAAATAAAATGGTGACTTACATTGCCTTAAGACTTTATTCATTGTTATTGGCATTCTTCCTGAATTCCAATATTTTTGTAACATATCTTCAGCTAAATGTATTTTTTCAATATCTTCTTTAGATAAATCATGACTCTCTATTAATTCATAAGGCGCATGTTTTTCATAAATATAACCATATTTATTAGCTTCTTTTCTTAAACTTGTTCCTCTTAAAAGTTTTAAGAACCCTAATTGTAATTCCTTAGGATATAATCTAAAAACATCATCAAATGATTTTGAGAATCTTTGTAAGTTCTCTAGGGGCAATCCTGCAATTAAATCTAAATGAAAATCTATTTTATGATTTTGTTGGAGTTGTCGAATAACATCACATAGACGTTCAAAGTTTTGATATCTTTGAACAACTTTATTTGTTGGTTCATAAGTTGATTGAATACCGATTTCAAATCTAAGTAAACCATCAGGTGCTTCTTCATTAATAAAATCAATAATTCTTTGATCTAAAACATCCCCATTGATTTCAAATTGTAATTGTACTCCTGGATGACAGTTTTTAAAAACAAAGTCTAATATTTCTAAAGCATGTTCTGTTTTAGCGTTAAACGAGCGATCTAAAAGCTTAATTACTTTGACATCTGTATTTAAGATTGCTTTTAATTGTTGTTTTAAATAATCCATTGAAAAGAATCTTAATCCTTTTTCTAATGAAGATAAACAATATTGACATTGATAAGGACATCCTCTACTTGTTTCAAAATATAAGATCCTATTTTTCATATCTTTCATGTCTCTTTCTAATAAATAAGGAGACTCTAACGTTTCTAAATAACTTAAATCAACTGGTGGAATCAAGCGTGGATCTCGATGTTTTTTCGTACTAATACCTTGAAGCTTGACTTCTTCATTATTTTCCAAAGCTGTCAATAATTGATTTAAAGCAACTTCACCTTCACCAGCAATAATATAATCAATTTCAAACTCATCTAAAAAATGATCTATTTCATAAGTAACCTCTGGTCCACCAACAATAATCTTTAGTTCTGGTTTTCTTTCCTTTAATAAATGACATAATTTTTGAATATGATCCACATTCCAAATATAGACACTTAAACAAAGAATATCTAAATCTATTGATAAAAGATCCTCTACGATATGATTTAAATCATCTTTAATGGTATATTCTTTAAAATCAATATCATGATCATTTTTACAAGCTACATAAAGAAGTCTTAACGCTAATGATTTATGGATAAATTTTGAATTTAATGTTGTGATTAATGTTTTCATAATTACTCTATATAAAAATCTAGAGAAAACTCTAGATTTTTAATCTTTCTTAAATTTTGGAATAACGTTTTTGTATAAACAATACTCTTCTAACGTCCAGTTTTGATCTTTAATTTCCTTAGCCACTTTTTTACCTACATAACGTAAATGCCATGGTTCATGAGAAATTCCTGTAATACCATCCGTTCCTTCTGTAAAACGAACAATAAATCCATATTTTGCACAGTTTTCAACAACCCATTTATATTCTGTTGTATCCCCAAAGACAAGTCTTTGTTTATCAACGACACTTTGAGAAGTCATATCAATACCAAGTCCTGTTTGATGTTCACTTGCTCCTGGAGTAGCTACATATTCAGCAGCATAAGCACCACCATATTTTTGTTCAGTTTCTTGATAGATTTTTTCTTGTTCTTCATATGAACGATAACCACTGTTTAATAATAAATACATACCTTCTTTTTTAGCATCTTTGATCATTTTAACTAAAGCTTCGGCTGCAACTTTTCTAAGTTGTGGATGATCACATGTTGGCGCTACATATTCACTATCTAATTCTACTAAATCTTTTGGTTCATAATCATTTAAATAGAATCCTTTTTTTACAAGAGTTAAATAATCATCTGGATTGGCAATATTATATTTAGCATTTGTTTGACCATTACTTGAAACAATAAATGGATAATTAACAATATTAACAGCATAATTATAATCTTTAACAGTATTATATTGTGCTATATAATCATTGATTTTCTTTAAATCATATCCTTTTACTTTTCTAAAAGGAGCTGTTTGACTATTTGTAAGTTTATTGTCTATTAAAAATTGAAGATCACTTTTACCAGCACCATCTTTTAACATTGACCAAATTGTTTTTTCACTATAACCCATTGATTTTAATGAAGGCGCTTGATTTTCAAAAATATAATTAACAACATCAACGATATCTTCATAATTCATATCTTTATGTAAAGAATAGAATTGTTCATATTCATCATAAAGAGCTACTTTATTTGAATTATCGATCCATTTTAAAATATGTTTCATCTCATCATGTGATAACAATTCTTTTTCTTCATCATTATCAAATGTTTTTACTAATTCACTAGTTGTTGACCAAGAGTAGCCTTTCATCAAAAATTGAATTCTATTAAAATTAAAATAAATAATAATTCCTAAAATAACAACCACTGCTGCAATTACAGCAATCACAGTACGTCCTACTTTTAAACGTCTTCTTGAACTACTATAAGAACTGTAATAACTATAATCTGTTTTTTTCTTAAATAATCCCATTTCTTTTTTTCACCTCTATTAATGTATCGCTATTATAGAAAATATAGATACTACTTACAATCCTTTTTTAAATAGTTTTTTCTACCAATTTCATATAAATCATTTCCTAAATGATCAATCACTACAACTAATGGCATATTTTTAACTTTTAACTTACGAATTGCTTCCGGTCCTAAATCATCAAAAGCAATCACTTCACATTCTTCTATACATGAAGACATCATCGCTCCAGCACCACCAATAGCACCAAAATAAACGCCATGATAGTCAACAATGGCTTTTTTAACTGCATCACTTCGATACCCTTTACCAATCATCGCATGTAAGCCAAGTTTAATAAGTCTAGGTGAATAAGCATCCATTCTTCCTGAAGTGGTTGGTCCACCACTGCCAAATACTTGACCTGGTTTTGAAGGTGTTGGGCCAACATAAAAAATCGTTTGATCTTGGATATTGAAAGGAAGTTCTTTTCCTTCATCCAATAATTGAATCAATCTTTTATGAGCAGCATCTCTTCCTGTATAAATCGTTCCACTTAAAAAAACTTCATCTCCAGCTTTTAGCTGTTTAATTTTATCAACTGTTAATGGTGTTTCTAAATAAATCATAATGAAACCTCCTTATGACGTGAGACATGACAACAAATACTAACAGCGACTGGCATTCCTGCAATATGTGTAGGGAAAGTTTCAATATTTAAAGAAAGAGCTGTTGTCTTTCCTCCATAACCAGCAGGGCCAATTCCTGTTTCATTGATCATTTGTAATAATTCATCTTCTAAAGAAGCATATCTTTGATCTGGATGATGACTTCCAATTTCACGAATCATGGCCTTTTTAGCAAGCATTGTCACTTTATCAAAAGAACCTCCAATACCTACACCAATAACCATTGGTGGGCAGGCATTTGGTCCTGCATCATTGACCACTTTCATCACAAAATCCTTAATTCCTTGAAGTCCATCACTTGGTTTTAACATCTTAATTTGGCTCATATTTTCTGAACCAAATCCTTTAGGCGCTAAAGTAATATGAAAAGTATCCCCCTCAACAATATCATAATAAATAATTGCTGGAGTATTATCTTTTGTATTAGTACGTTCAAACAAAGGATCTTTAACAACTGATTTTCTTAAATACCCTTCTGTATATCCTTGTCTTACTCCTTCTTGAATTGCTTCATTTAAACTGCCACCTGTAATATGTACTTCTTGTCCCATTGTCACATAAACAAAAGCCATTCCTGTATCTTGACAAATAGGCATTTGTTTTTCTTGTGCCAACTTTGCATTATCCATTAATACTTGTAATGTTTTTTGGGCAAGTGCACTATCTTCTTCATCATGTTTTTGTGATAATGCTTTTTCAACATCTTGAGGTAAAATAGTTGCTGCTTCTATACACATTTTTTTAATTGCATCTGTAATTGTTGAACATGTTATTTCTCTCATATATATCTCCTATTCAATAATATTATCTTTTACATCAGGATAATAAATAGAATAATATCTAAGTGACATTAATTCCATTGTTGTAAGTAAATTATGTTTACCTGTTTTTTTATATTTTGAATCACCTATTTCAATAATATAATTTGGTTCAAAACCAAAATCAAAGCTCTTATCATTGGTAATCACAACAACTTTCGCATTTGATTTTTTAATATATGAAATCATCTTTTGACTCCCATTAAAAATATGACCACTTACTGTTAAGATAATAGCTACACTATTTTCATCTAACTCCTTAGCACATTGAAGCTGACTTGTTTGTTCCATATAAGCCATTGTGAACTTCTCTAACATCAATAAATCAGTTTGAAAATGTAAAGCAACCGAATGTGAAAACTGTGTTCCAAAAAAAGCTACGTTATCACTATCATGAATCAGTTTTAAAACCTCATCGATTACATTCCAATCTAAATAAGAAGAAAGTTGACTTAAAGATGTACAAATTTGTTGGCTATAATAAGCTGTACTTTCTTCTGGATGATCTTTCATCATATCTAAAGGAACATTAATTAAATTATTAAACTTTCTTGATGTTGAACTAAACCACGCACACTCTTGTTTTAAATGAGCATAATTTTCATAACCAAGTGTTCTACAAAAACGAGAAATGGTTGCTGGAGACACAAAACATTCGCTCGCAAGTTTAGAAATTCCCATATGAGCTACTTCTGAAATATGATGTGCCATATACCAGGCAATGTTATAATTTGTATCTGTTTCATTGGCGCTATCTAAATATATTAATAATCTATAAAATAAATTTTTCATGTCATCCTCCCCTATTCTACAATATTATACACTAAATTCATCTTTATGCTTATATAAATTTATGATAACAAATCACATATTTTTTTACATTTGTAACTTTTTTTAACTATTTTTTATTTATATATTAAATCTGTAGAAAGAAAATAGATTTTACTATTCATATTCCCTCTATTATCTTTCTATATTATTCTTATCCTCCCAAATAAGAATAACATAAAAGGCATCTTAATGTCTTTTTTCTTTTTCTTATAATAAAGAAAAAGGAGATCAATATAATGTTAAAAGAATTCAAAGAATTTGCCTTAAAAGGCAACATGATTGATTTAGCTGTTGGGGTTATTATCGGTGGTGCTTTTAATTCATTAGTCACTTCTCTTGTAGAAAACATCATTATGCCTATTTTAAGTTTAGTTACAGGTAAAATTGATTTTTCTAATCTATTTATTGCTTTAGATGGAAATACATACAAAACATTAGCTGCTGCTCAAGCAGCAGGGGCATCTACTGTCAATTATGGTTTATTTATTACTGGTTTACTTAACTTCATTATTATGGCTTTTGTCATCTTTATGATTGTTAAAGCAATGAACAAGTTAAGATCTAAAACTGAAAAACCAGTAGAAGAAAAACCAACAAAGAAGATTTGTCCTTATTGTCAAAGTGAAATTTCTATTAAAGCATCTCGTTGCCCACACTGTACAAGTCAATTAGAAAACTAAAATAGCTTTCTGTAATGTCATTCATTACAAAAAGCTATTTTTTTATTATTATTTAATTTTAGCATTTATCGCAAAATCAAGTTTTGTTTCAATATCATAATTTTCTTCTTTGCCTGCAAATGTCGTGGCTTTTCCATAATAGCGCATGATTGTTTTTCCATTTTTTACAGATAAATCAAGTTGAATATCACTGCTTTGATAAGTTTCTTTTAAAAGTGAACATATTCCTTCATGTTGAAACTGAGTTTCCACAATTTGTAATTCTATTTCAAGATGACGAGCACACCATTTATAATAGCCAAAACCACAAAAAGTAATCACTAAAACAAATAAAAGGATATAAAGGTAAATCTTTTTGATTTTAAATGTTACATATTGTTTCATTGTTTAACATACCTATTTATTTAATATAGCATAAATGTTCTATATAAAACAAAAAAACATCGATTTCTCGATGTCTCTTACATTTGGTGCGGGCGACAGGAATCGAACCTGCACGCCGAAGGCGCTAGATCCTAAGTCTAGTGCGTCTGCCAGTTCCGCCACGCCCGCATTGAAATGGTGACCCGCAGGCGACTCGAACGCCTGACCCTCTGATTAAAAGTCAGATGCTCTACCAACTGAGCTAGCGGGTCAAAATATGGTGCCGGCTAAAGGACTTGAACCCTCAACCTACTGATTACAAGTCAGTTGCTCTACCAATTGAGCTAAGCCGGCATTTTATTTATTTTAAACACTATTTTTTAATGGTGGAGGCTAACGGGCTCGAACCGCTGACCCTCTGCTTGTAAGGCAGATGCTCTCCCAACTGAGCTAAACCTCCAAAAATGGTGACTCGTACGGGATTCGAACCCGTGAATGCATGCGTGAAAGGCATGTGAGTTAACCGTTTCTCCAACGAGCCACATGGCGCTTGAAGTAGGACTCGAACCTACGACCGATCGGTTAACAGCCGATTGCTCTACCAACTGAGCTATTCAAGCAACTTAACAGTGCTCATTTATATTAGCATCCTTTTTCTAATAAATCAACCTTTTTTTATATTTTTTTAAAAAAAATTTAATTTTATCTCAAAAACCGCTCCTTCTTGTAATATTATATACCATTCTATATTTGATTAATGGTATAATTATATAAACATATAATATAAGGAGGATCCTATGGACCAACAAAGAGAACAAGCAAGTCAAATCGCACATGAATTTATTGTTTATCAAGAAAGTGAACAAGCAGATATTGATGCAAAAGATCATCAATTCGATGCTTTATGGCAAAGTATATATGATGTATGTAAACTTATTAAATTTGGAATAATAGAAGATATTACTGAAGAAGAATTTGAGGAAGCCTACGCTTGGTTAAAAACTACTCAATCTCTTACAGAAGATTATCAAGAATTAGAATTAGAATTTTAAGGAGATCAAAAATGGAAAAATATTTAATTGTGACAGACACAACAAGTGCAATGGATCAAGAAATTGCACAAAAAAACGGAATCGAACTTATTTCATTAAGTGTCATCGTTGATGGTCATGAATATAAAGATCAAATCGATATTTCAACTAAACAACTTTATGACTATTTAAGAGATGGTAAAATTCCTTCAACAAGTCAGCCAAATACAGGTTATCTTGTTGAACAAATGGAAAAATGGCAAGAAGAAGACTATGAAGCAATCATTATTATTACTTGCTCTGCAGATTTATCAGGAACAAACAACGGTTTCCATCTTGCTAAAGATACCGTTGGTTTAGATAATGTTTATATTTATGATAGTCGCCAAGTAGGTGCTCCTATTATGGATATGGCTATTTGTGCAAAACAACTTGCAGATGAAGGAAAAACTGTTGATGAAATTTTTGCTGCTTTAGAAGAAAAAACAAATCATTCTTTTTCGTTCCTTTATCCAGATAACTTTAAACAACTTTCACGTAGTGGAAGATTATCACCAATGGCAGCCAGAATGGCATCGATGTTAAAAATCAAAGCTTTGCTTTGTTTAGATGAACAAGGTAAAGCAGTTGATAAATATACAATGGCTAGAACTGAAGTAAAAATCTTAAAATCGATTGTTGATAAATTCCATGAATTAGGTGTTAACGCTAAACAACACAAGATTTATATTTCACACGCTGATAATGAAATTTTTGCTAAAAAAGCAAAATTATTATTTCAAACAACCTTCCATGGTATTGATGTAGAAATCAATTATTTGCCTGCTGTTTTAACATGCCATGGTGGTCTTGCTTGTTGTGCAATTCATACTACATATAAAATTTAAGGAGTGATTAATGATGAAAGTTGTTGATATGCATTGTGACACTATTTTAAAACTTTATGATGATTTACATCATGGTAAAGAAGGTTCTTTATTAGAAAATGACGGTCATATTGATTTAAAGAAAATGCAAAAAGGAGATTATTTACTTCAAAACTTTGCGATGTTTGTCGATTTAAGCAAAAATCCTCAACCTTTTTTAAAAGCAAATCAACTCATTAACCATTATTATCATGAAATAGAAAAATATCCTGAACTCATTAAACCTGTCTTTTGTTATCAAGATATTATCGACCATCAACAAGCAGGTATCATGTCTTCTCTTCTAACATTAGAAGAAGGTGCTGTTGTAGAAAATGATTTATCACTACTTGAACATTATTATAGATTAGGCGTTAGAATGATTACTTTGACATGGAATCACGTAAATGGCATTGGATACCCTAACCTTTCTAATATTTCTTGTTATGAAGATATGTTTAAAATCAATGATCACGATGGTTTAACACCTTTTGGTTTACAATATATTAAAGAAATGGAACGTTTAGGAATCATTATTGACGTTTCTCATTTAAGTGATGCTGGATTTTATGATGTTTATCATCATACAACAAAGCCTTTCGTTGCCTCTCATAGTAACGCTCGTCAAGTATGTGGTGTCGCTAGAAATATGTCAGATGACATGATTTTAAAACTTGCTAGTCGTGGAGGCGTTATGGGAATCAACTTCTGTAGTGATTTTTTAACTACCGAAGGTACTCATCAAACAAGTTATATTAAGGATATGGTTCAACATATTTTATATATCAAAAATCTTGCAGGTATTGATTGTATTGGTTTAGGAAGTGACTTTGATGGTATTGGATCCAAGCTTGAAATGAAGGATGCAAGTGGTTATCAAATGTTATATAGTGCTTTAATTGAAGCTGGATTATCTATTGAAGAAATTGAAAAGATTTTTTATAAAAATGTCTTACGTGTTTATAAAGCAGTTTTGAAATAGGATTGGAAACAATCCTATTTTTAAAAAAACAAAAAAATGCGTATCTCTATCTCATCATTTTAGAAAAATAATGTTATAATAGCTAAATGGGAGGGACTACTTATGTATATTAAAGATGATGAAATTAATAAGTATTTTAATGAGCCCAATTGGAAAGTAGCTCATAACTTATTTCAGCATAATACAATATCTAACATGTCTGTTATTAAAGATGGTCAAATTTACCAAATCGTAGGAAGTACTAATGTTAATGGTAAAATTGATACCGCTACAATTCAAGTTGATACAGGAGGACATATCCTCGAATTTAACTGTGATTGTAATCACTGTAAGCCTAATGAACTGGCATGTGGACATATAGGTGCTATTTTATTAAAATTTTACGGTCTTGAAGCAAGTGATTTACCTTATTCTTTCAATCAAAAAGGAAATTACGCTGATCAATTACAAGCACTTCAAGCAAAAAAAGAAGCCGCACATTTAAAAGAACAAGCTAATTTAACTTTTTCATTAATTGAACAATATAAAAATCAACATCGTTTACATCAATTACAACTTAATCAACACATTCATTTAATACCACAAGTAAAAAGTACATTTAATCGATTAAGTTTATCTTATAAGATTGCTAGCGATAGAAGTTATACAATTAAAAACTTAAATACTTTTATTCAAAATATAAAAGCAAACGAAATTGTTGAATATGGAAATGCTTTAGTTACCGATCATAACTCTAAAGCCTTTGATAGTTCTTCATTAAAACAAATTCGTTTTATTAAAGAATATTTTCATTTAAAAGATGATGATCGTAGTATTAGAATCACATCAGACAATATTGATGATTTTTTTCTAACACATTATGATAATTTAGATATCAACATTAACTTTACAACAATTGATTTACAAAACTTCATTTTAGAAATCCAAAAAGATGAAGATTATACAACCATCAAATACAAAGAACCTGATGGTATTACTATCATCGGTCATCAATATATCTATTATTTCGATCACTATACCCTTAATAGATATTCAAAAGAATGTAGTGATGCGCTAAGACCTTTACTTACACATTTAGAAAATAATTCACTTACAATTCCAAATAACGAATTACCACATTTTTCTAAATATATCATTGATTCTGTTATTCCTTATGTCGAATTTACAGGAGATGATATCGATGAATATCTACCTATGGATATTTCTTTATTAATTTATGTCGATTTAAATAACAACAACGAATTATCTGTTACATTAGATTATCGAGATGATCAAGGAAATACAATCTTAGAGAACCCTAAAGATCTAGTACTTCCATTAAAATTAGATGGTGTTATTCAAACACTACAAAAATACCTAGAATATGATGAAATCACACAAATGTATTATCTTTATAATGAAGAAGATATTTATGATTTCATTACTCGTGTTTTACCTTCACTTAATAATGATTGTGAAATTTATATTAGTGAAGAAATCAAACAAATGAATAAACCTAAAAATATGAAATTAAATATCGGTGTTCGTTTACAAAATGATTTATTAAAAATCGATATTAATAGTATCAATGTTGATAAAGAAGAAATTAAAGATATTTTATATGCTTTTCAACACAAAAAGAATTATCATCGTTTAAAAAATGGGGAATTTATTAATTTAGATGATGATAGTATCAAAGATTTAGATTTATTATTTAATGATTTAAATATTGAATATAACGATTTAAAAGATGGTGAAGTTGAAGTTGATAAATATCATTCACTTTATTTAGAAAACTTTATGAACAGTTCATCATTACATTTCAACAGAGATCAACATTTCCAAGACTTGATTTCTCATATTGAAGAAAAAGATCCTGAAGATATTCAAGTTCCACAAAATTATTCTAAGATTTTAAGAGACTATCAAGTTCAAGGATTTAAATGGTTAAAAACAATGTCAGAATATGGCTTCGGTGGTATCTTAGCTGATGATATGGGGCTTGGTAAAACATTACAAGTCATGACATTGATTGAAGATGGTATCGGTGAAAATCATGTCAGTCTCGTTGTTGCTCCTGCAACCTTGATTTATAACTGGCAAGATGAAATCAAAAAATTCTCAAAGAAATTGAAAACAGTTTGTATTACTGGAAATATTGCTCAAAGAAAGAAATTAATTGAAAGCATTCCAGAATATGATGTTGTTATTACTTCATATGATTATATTCGTAGAGATTATAAATTATATAAAGATTATCAATTCTATTATTTTATTTTAGATGAAGCTCAATATATCAAAAATCAAAGTACAAAGAATGCTCAAACTGTTAAATTAATTAATGGTAAATATCGTTTTGCTTTAACAGGTACTCCAATTGAAAATAGTTTAGCAGAATTATGGTCAATCTTTGATTTCTTGATGCCTCAATATTTATATAATTATCATCATTTCAAAGAAACTTACGAAATACCAATCATAAAAAATGAAGACCAACAAAAACAAGCAAAACTTAAGCAATTAGTTGAACCATTTATTTTAAGGAGAACAAAGAAAGAGGTTTTAACAGAATTACCAGACAAGATTGAAAACAATGTCATTATTCCTTTTACACCAGAGGAAGAAAAAGTATATCTTGCTAACTTATCAACAATTAATAGTGAATTACAAAGTGCTATTCAGGTAAATCATATCGATAAGATCCAAATCCTTGCAATGATGACAAGGCTTCGTCAATTATGTTGTGATCAACGTATTTTATATAAAGATATCATTGAGCCAAGTTCTAAACTTAAAGCTTGTATGGATATTATTGAAACAGCAAAAGAAAATAATCAAAAAGTCTTACTATTCTCTTCTTTTACTAAATCATTAGATTTAATCGAAGCTGAATTACGTAAAAAAGATATTTCTTATTATGTTTTAACTGGTTCAACAACAAAAATCAAAAGGCATCAACTTGTTAATGCCTTCCAAAACGATCAAACAACTGTCTTTTTAATCAGTTTAAAAGCAGGTGGTACTGGTCTTAACTTAACAAGTGCTTCTACCGTTATTCACTATGATCCATGGTGGAATATGTCTGCACAAAATCAAGCAACAGATAGAGCTTATCGTATTGGACAAACAAATAATGTTCAAGTTTATAAATTGATTATGAAAAATTCAATTGAAGAAAAGATTCAAAAACTTCAAGAACAAAAACAAGATTTATCGAATATGTTTATTGAAAACAATAATGGTTCTATTACCCAAATGTCTACTGCAGATATTATTGATTTATTTAAATAAAGAAAAAGGAGATCAAAGACGTTCAATCTTTAAATCTCCTTTTCTTATGTAATTCAATTTTCTAAAAGCTTTGTAAAAACTAAATGTTAAAATTGCTGGAGCAATCACATCTATCAAAATAAGTGGTATCCAATACTGATTTCCCATTACTTGAATCGCATCCAATAAGCCTACAAGTCCTGCTGTTCCCATTCCTGAGCCAATTGCACTGCAACGAATATGAAGTAAGACCGTTGAAATAGGTGCTGTAATAATCGTTGTTAAAATTGTAGGTAACCAAATAACCGGTCTTCTAATAATATTTTTAAACTGTAACATACTTGTTCCAATTCCAATAGCAATAACATCACCAATATCATTGTCTTCAATAGACATCATCGCAAAACCAATCATTTGTGCGCAACACCCTGCAAGTGCTGCCCCTGCCGCTAAACCATCAAGTCCTAACATAATACCAATAGCAGCTGAAGAAATCGGTGCCGTTAATGCCATTCCCATTAACACCCCTACAACAATTGACATAAATAAAGGTTGTAAAGAAACCCCATCATTAATAACACTTCCAATCCAAGTAATCATTTGTGTAAGATAAGGTCCTACAAATTGTGTTACCAAACCTGCTATACAGATAGAAACAAAAGGAACAAGTAAAATATCAATCGGTGTTTTCCCTTGAATAAGTCTTGTTACCTCAATAGCCGCTAAAACTGCTACATAAGCTGAAATTGGATTACCCGCTTGAACACCATTATTAAACGTTCCAGCTCCTATTGCTCCTGCAATAACCGCAGAAATCAAATTAAGTCCTTTTGCATCAATTGCATAGCCCATACCAATTCCAATGGCCGGTCCCATTAAATAACCTGCTACTGTCCCCCAGGTTACAAGTTGTTCAACATGAACTAATGTTCCTAATTGTTTTAATATTGTTCCAATAATCAAACTTGCAAAAAAGCCATAAGCCATTCCATTAAAAGTATTGATTACATAATTTCCTTTTCCTCTACTTTGTGCCATATTTTACCCCCTCAATTGGATTATAGAGTATATTTATTTTTTTACAACAAAAAAACTGCCGAAGCAGTTAGTTTATTTATTGGTGGAGCCAAGCGGGATCGAACCGCTGACCCCCTGCGTGCAAGGCAGGTGCTCTCCCAGCTGAGCTATGGCCCCAATTTAATATTTATTTTTCCCACCATTTCATTTGTTAAAATGGTGGGCCTGAATGGATTTGAACCATCGACCTCACCCTTATCAGGGGTGCGCTCTAACCAACTGAGCTACAGGCCCACATCTATATAAAACAATTAATTAATGGTGGGCCTGAATGGATTTGAACCATCGACCTCACCCTTATCAGGGGTGCGCTCTAACCAACTGAGCTACAGGCCCATCAATCAACTGCCCATATAATATACCATGCATATAAGAATACGTCAACAGTTTTTCGTGTATTTTTTTACATTTTTTTAAAAAAATAAAAATACATTGATAAAATCAACGCTTTTTTATTGTAAAATTTTTGCTGTTTTTTTCTTTTTTTGAGTCATTATTCTTAAATGATATTTAATGAGCCCTTCTTTTACCTTTTGACATAGTTTTTTTTGATAATTTTTGCTTCTTAGTTGCCCACATTCATTATAATTTGATAAAAAACCACACTCAATTAGAACTCCTAATGTCTTAGTAGCTCTTAAAACTCTAAAACCACATCCACTAATTGGTTTTCTGCTATTTGTTAACTGTTTTAAACTTTGATCAATATCAAAAGCTAATGCTTTTCCTTGTTTGCTTCTATAATAATAAAAAACTTGTGAACCCCATGCACTTCTATTACCAGAAGCATTTTGGTGAATACTTAATAAATAATCACATTTATAGCTATCTATCTTCTTGACTCTTAAATACATATCATCTTGTTTAGAATAATGATGATTTCTTTTCGTCATATCATAATCACCATCTCTTGTTAAATAGACTTTAGCTCCACTTTTTTCTAATTCATCTTTCATTTTCAAAGCAATTTCTAAATTAATATTATCTTCATAATAACCATATTCAATAGCTCCATTATCAAAACCACCATGTCCTGCATCAATCACCACTTTTACATTTTTTAAAGATTTTTCATAAGCATCTACAGGAATCTCAAAGAAACATACACCAAAAGCAATCATTATAAGAAAAATTCTTTTCATAACATCACCGTTGTATTATATGTCAAAAAAAAGATATCATGATTTTTCATGATATCTAAAATTTATCCATCAAGTAGTTTCTAAAGGCCTCATTAACTTCCTTTTTATATTTTCTACCAATTTCTAATTCATTTTTACTTTCTTCATTAACCATATTAATATAATTTTTATCTATACGATAAATATATTTCATATTAATTGCATAACTTCTATGTATTTGAATAAAACAATGTGCTTGTTTTACTTGTTCCATAAATTTCTTCAAAGTCATTTTAACAGCATATTCATGTTCATATGTATGGATAATCAATTCATGAGCATAACATTCTGCATAGATAATATCATCACTCATTAATGTTATATATGCCATTTGATTTTTATTCATTCCCTTATTCAGTTCAAAAATCAATTTCATTTCATTTTTACATTCTTCATCGTAAAGTTGTTTAAAGACTTTAAAGTCATTATCAAGATGACTCTTTCTAATAAAGCATAACGCCTTTAATCCTTGGGTTTTAAAAATCAAACTACTTTTACTTGAAACAAAAACAATTTGTGAATCAAACTTTTCTTTGTACTTTTTCGCATAATCCACACCTGTCCCATTTTCAAATATCACATCTAAAAATAAAATATCGGGTACATGTTTTATCTGATCTAGATCAATCATTTCATGATAAACATCTACAACAGCATGGTATTCACTTTCTAATTTATTTTTTAAAGTTTCGCCAAACGCTCGGTCATCATCCATAATCGTAAAATACATATTCACACATCCTAACTACACATATTTTATTCACTATAAATTATAGCATATTTTCCCCCCCCCCCCCCGCATCTTTTTTATTTTTATATTTTTTATGTTTTTTTCCAAAAAAACGCCTTAGAAGGAATTTATATAGACTTAAAAAGGAGCATTATTGAACACGAAGATATTTTTTTACTATGTCTAGTTCTTCAATATAAATACAATGATTTATTTTATTTTCTTTAACATCTTGATAACATTTTTCAAAATCCAACCATTTAACTTCACTCACTTCATGATCAACAAAAACAAAATCTTTTTCTTCTAAATCTTTCCATAAAACAAATATTTTACTTACTTGATTATCTTTAAATAAACGACCATGAAAAATTTCTTCAAAATGAAATCTACGATTTCCACAATCAATCAATTCACTTTCCCTTACAACAATTCCTAATTCCTCTTTCAACTCTCTTACCGCCGATTGACCATAGTTATCCCCTGCAGGAATATGTCCTGCACTTGAAATATCATAACAGCCAGGAAACGAATCTTTTTGTTCACTTCTTTTTTGTAATAATATTTGTATTTTATTTTCTTTTTTTCTTAAGATCCAAACATGAGCTGTACGATGTAAGATACCTTGTTGATGTGCGATTTCTCTTTCTACTGTCTTTCCTGTTGGATTTCCTAATTCATCGCATATATCTAAAATTTCCATTTTATCATCTCCACTAAAATCATATTATCATCTTTCTTTACATTATAAAACGAGATGTTTAAAATAGATACGAAAAGAGGTAGAACAAATGAATAAATGTTGGTGCGGAAGTGGCTTGGACTATGAAGTTTGTCACCGCGAATTTGACAAAAAAATTAATTATTACAAAAAAAGAGGAGTGATGACACCTCCTAGATCAATGATTAAAAATCAACAACAAATTGAAGGAATCAAAAAAGCAGCTGTTGTAAATAACGGATTATTAGATTATATAGAAAAGAATATAAAAATTGGTATGTCGACTGAAGATATCGATGTACTTACAAGAGAATATTTAAAGGAACACAATGCACATTCTGCTGATTTAAATTATGAAGGCTATCCAAAAAGTATTTGTACATCTATTAATGATGTTGTTTGTCATGGTATTCCATCTCCAAATGTTATTTTAAAAGATGGGGATATTATTAACGTTGACGCTACAAGTGAATTAAATGGGTATTATGCTGATGCCTCTCGTATGTTTATGTTAGGTAATGTATCTGAAGAAGCTAAAAAACTTGTTAAAGCCACAAAAGAAGCGATGTATGAAGGGATGAAAGCTATCAAGCCATGGAAAAGTCATATTGGAGATATCGGTAAAGCAATTCAAAGATATGCACATATTAATGGCTATAGCGTCGTTGAAGAATTCTGTGGTCATGGTATTGGAATGACCATGCATGAAGATCCTTATGTTTTCCATTTTAAAACAAAAGAAGATACTGTTTTGATTGTTCCAGGAATGGTTTTTACAATTGAACCAATGCTTAATCAAGGAACAAGACATGTTCACTTAAATTATAATGATGATTGGACAGTTTATACAGATGATGGAAAACTTTCTGCTCAATGGGAACATACTTTCCTTGTTACAGAAGATGGTGTAGAAATTATTTCTAAGTAAAAAGTCAGACTTTTCTGACTTTTTATTATGCCATTTTTTCCATTATTTTTCTTTCTAACAAACGACTATTTAAAACATAATCACATACTAAATGATCGTAACATGACTTACAAATATAATTTCTAACAACAAAATACTTATTTCTATCAACTTCAATTAATTCCTCAGCAGAAAACTTTCTTAAACAGTTTCCACAATAATCATCCATACCTGCTATAACATCACTTTCATATCCATCACACCAATAAACACCATTTTTACACGCCATAATTATTTTCTTACATGCATTCAAGCCAATTTCTTCATTTTCAAACATCTCAATTGCTTCTTTAACAACAGAATTCATACCAAGCCCTATACGATGACATCCCATAATAACCATCTCCTTTTTAATCATTTTATCATGATGTTTTTATCTTTTCATTGGATAAATAATCCAATAAGATTGACAAACTGTTATATACTGTTTATAGATGAAGGGGGGTATCATGCGCATTATTATCAATCACTCATCAATGATTCCAATTTATGAACAAATTGTTGATCAAATAAAAAAACAAATCAATGACCATATTCTTCAAGAAAATGATCCTTTACCTTCTGTTCGCTTACTTTCAAAAGAATTAAGAATAAGTGCACTTACTGTAAAAAAAGCATATGACACTTTAGAAGAAGAAGTTCTTACTAAAACAATTCATGGAAAAGGAACATTTGTCCTTGCTGTAAATAAAGATCTTTTAGAAGAAGCTAAAAAAGAAATTGAAGAATATTTAGAAAAAGCTTTGCAAAAAGCAAAACAAAGTGGAGTGAGTCACAAAGAAGTTAAGGAATTATTAGAATTATTAATGGAGGAATAAATTTTATGTTAAAAGTTAATCATATTCAAAAAAATTATTCACATTTTAATTTAAATTGTTCTTTTGATGTACCCAAAGGCACGATTACAGGAATTATTGGTAAAAGCGGTTCAGGAAAAACAACATTATTTAAATCTATTTTAAATTTAATTCATTTAGATTCTGGTTCTATTTCTATTTTAGATACAGATTATCAAAATGTTGATAAAAACAAGATTGGTTGTACTCTTGCTAATATTTCATTATGTGAATATTTAAAATTAAAAGATTTAATTAAACTATTAGAAAATACTTATCAAGATTTTGATCTTGATTACTTTATACAAAAATGTAAATACTATCAATTTCCTTTAGATAAAAAAATCAATGAATTTTCAACTGGAATGAAAGCTAAACTCAATGTTTTGATTGCTTTATCACATCATAGTCAATTTCTTATTTTAGATGAACCTACTAATGGTTTAGATATTCTTGCTAGAGAAGAAATTATTGATCTGATTAGAGAATTTATGGATGAAGATGAAAATCGTTCAGTTTTAATTAGTTCACATATTTCTTCTGATTTAGAAGGTTTATGTGATGAAATTTATATACTTGATAAAGGACAATTTATTTTTCAAGAAACAACTGATTGTTTACTTGATCAATATGGTTTATTGAAATTGACGGATGAACAATTTAAACAAATAGATTCTTCCTATTTCTTAAAAACAAAGAAAGTTTCTTATGGTTATGATGTTCTAACAAACCAAAAACAATTTTATCAAGAAAATTATCCAGAAATTATTATTGAAAAGAATAATTTCGATACTTTATTTTCAATGATGCTAAGGGGTGAATAAAATGAAAGGATTATTTTATAAAGATTTTTGTTATATCAAAGAAAGTAAATTTTTACTTGTATTCCTTGTTGTCTTTGGTTTTGGATTTTCTTATTTCTATAAAAATCCAAACTTTGTATTAGGTTATTTTAGTATATTTCCTAGTATTATGCTAATGTCTACTTTAAGTTATGATAGCTATAATCATGGACTTACAACATTATTTACACTTCCCATTAATAGAAAAGACTATTTAAAACAAAAATATTTATTAGGTTTTATTCTTGGTATATTCTTTTTAATTATTGCTTCTACAAGCTATTATCAAATAGAACATTCTTTTAAATTTATAAATAGTGACTTTATCCAAGGATGTTTTCTTATTTTGATCTTTTCATATTTAGTGATTGGATTTGCTGTACCAGTAGGTGTTTATTTTGAAGCTCAAAAAAGTCAATTAGCCATGATTATTGTCTTTGGTGGTTTATTTCTTATTACATTTATTCTTTATTTCATTATTCAACTTATTGGTTTTAATGTAGAAACACTGCTTGATTTTTATATTGAAAATCAACTATCACTTGTTTGTATACTCTGCACTTTCTTTGTAGCTTTCATTAATTATCTATCTTGTAAAATCAGTTTAAAATTGATCAATAAAAAAGAGTATTAAAAAACTTGTTTGTCATTTAAACAAACAAGTTTTTCTTTTATAAATCACAAATTCCTTTACCCTCACCATAAATATCATACCAATCACTATTAAAATCATTCACTGCTTTTTCAATACTTGAATATTTTTATAAAATTTCGCCATTTGTCTCAATAACTTTCTTATACCAATAAAACGAATCTTTTGGATATCTTGAATAATCTCCATTACCGTTATCATCTTTATCAATATAAATAAGTCCATAACGCTTTTTCATTTCTCCTGTACTTGATGAAATAATATCAATAGGAGCCCACATCATGTAACCTTTTAAATCAATACCATCTTCAACTGCCTTCTTCATCTCAATAATATGTTTTTTTAAATAATCAACTCGATAATTATCATGAATCTTTTTATCCTCGTCCATTTCATCAACTGCCCCTAATCCATTTTCTACAATCATCAAAGGTATTTGGTAGCGATCATATAACTTATTAAGTGTATATCTTAGTCCGTCTGGATCAATTTGCCATCCCCATTCACTTGATTTTAAATATGGATTTGTGACACCACCCAATAAATTACCCATGGATTTTTCTAAACCTTCTTGGCAAGAAATACAATTAGACATATAGTATGAAAATGAATAAAAGTCTACACATCCATCTTGCAAAATATCATCATCATCTTTTTCTTTAATAATATTAATCCCATTCTTTTTAAAATAATCTTTAATATAATATGGATAATATCCTTTAACCTGTACATCTCCACAGAAATCATTAAATAAATGGTCTGTATTTTGAACTAACAACATGTCTTGCGGATGACAACTATATGGATAAAGTGTTACATGAGCAATCATACAACCTATTTTAAAATTTTTATTAATACTGTGTCCTATTTGAACGGCTCTTGCGCTTGCTAAAAACACATGATGTAATGCTTGATAGCGCATTTGCAAATCATCATAAGGATTCGTATAATCTTCTGTTTTTTCATGGTATATTCCAAGAACTTCTAAATTTCCCATAGGTATACAAGCAAAATTAATTTCATTAAAAGTTATCCAATATTTCACTTTATTTTTATATCTTTTAAAAACAGTAGTTACATATTTCAAATATAAATCTATTACTTTTCTATTTAAGAAACCTTGATATTTTTCCACTAATAAATATGGCATATCAAAATGATGAAGGGTTACTAACGGTTCTATTCCATATTTTAGACATTCATCGAAAATGTTATCATAAAATTTTAATCCTTCTTCATTTGGTTCAGCTTCTTCACCTGTTGGATAAATTCTTGACCACGCAATCGACATTCTGAAAACTTTAAAACCCATCTTCGCAAATAAAGCGATATCCTCTTTATAATGATGATAAAAATCAACTGCTTCATGACTAGGATAATTTTTTTTAGGGTCTATATTTTTTGTAAAACTACGATTTATTTCTAACGATCCTCCTGTTAGATGATCTGATATACAATCACCTTTATTTCCTTCCTGATATCCACCTTCTATTTGATTAGCGGCTGTTGCGCCACCCCATAAAAAATTTTCATTTAACATTATCATTACCTCTATGCTTTTGCAATCAATGCAATGTTGTGATCATTTACATTTGTGTTAATATCAGAATAATCCTTGGTATTAGTAACAATGACAGGTGTTTCTAAATTATACCCTTCTTGTAAAATATGTTCTATATCAAATTCCACAAGTAATTGACCCTTAGTAACCCTATCACCTTGATGAATATATGATTTAAAATATTTTCCATTCAATTGTACAGTATTCATACCTATATGAATAAGTATCTCACATCCACCATCACTAACAATTCCTATAGCGTGCTTGGTTGGAAATAAAGTCACAACTGTTCCATCAAAAGGTGCATAAACCTTTCCTTCTGAAGGAATAATAGCAATACCTTTCCCTAATACTCCTTGAGAAAAAGCATCATCTTTTACTTGACTAAGTGGTATTTTTTCCCCTTTAATTGGTTGTGCAATTTCTTCACTTACTCCTCCTTTTCCCACACTGTCTTCTTGATCATCTTTATAAAAAACATACGCCGCAATAAATGTTGGAATAATTGCAAATGCAGAAGCAATTACACATTGAATCATTGCTGCTCCCGTACCATTTTGTGGAAACATTGCTGGCATTTCAAATATTCCCATTCCTGCCATTTGTTGATATTTTAAGCCCGCAAAAGCTGCATATGCTCCAGATAAAGCTCCGCCAATGCATGAAATAATAAACATTGGTAATCTTTGAAGGGTAATACCATAAATAGCTGGTTCAGTAACGCCAAACACTCCTGAAATTATTGCTGGAAAACATAAAGATTTTAACTTCTTTTGTTTAGTTTTTAAGAATATAGCAAGTACAACTGCTGTTTGAGAAAATGCAACAAATGCTTGTAAAGAAAGAATAGGATCTGGATGTCCTGCTGCCAAATTCATAATAGCCAAAACAATAAAAGTAATATGTACTCCAAACACTACGAACACTTGCCATAAACCACCAAAAACTATTCCTGCTAAAACAGGACTAATAGAATAAATATTTAAAATTCCATCACTTAGCCATCCAGCCACAGTATTAGCAACAGGACCAATAATCATATATCCTAATATTGTACTTATTAAAATAACAATCATTGGTGTTAAAAATGACTTAATAACATCAGGAATGAATTTGTTTAGCATTCTTTCCATTGGTGCAGCAACAGCTACAGTAAGAATAACTGGTAAAACTGTTGATGTATAGCTTACATTCATTTTAAAATTCAAAATCGATAAATCTGTTCCATTAATAGTTGGATAACATAATGCCAATCCTATAACCATACCCACAAAAGGCGTAAGCTTAAACTTCTTTGCAGATGTATATCCTATAACAACCGGAAAGAAATAAAATACACTATCACCAATTGCATTAATTAAAGTATATAAACCACTTGTACTACTATAAAGTCCTGTAAAACTTAAAATTGTATTAAGACCTTTAATCATTCCACAAGCACATAGCATTCCTATAACTGGCATAAATATAGAACTTACTAAATCAACAAACTTATCTTTTAAACTTGTTTTATTTTTTGTTTCTACAACTTCGCCATTTAATCCTAGTTTTGGTAAAATTGTTTCATATACGTCTCCGACATGATTTCCTATAACAATTTGATACTGTCCAGCAGTATGCATAACTGTAATAATTCCATCATGAGATTTTAAAGCTTCATCATTTGCTTTTGCTTCATCTTTTAATTGAAAACGTAATCTTGTTACACAATGCGTTAAAGAAATAACATTTTCTTTACCACCAATATTCTTAATAATAAAATCCACTAATTCTTCATATTTAACCATTTTTTTACCTCCGTCTCTTATCATTAGTTGATATGAATCGAGGTTAAGCCAACTTAATGTTACCATCCTATTTAGTTATCTACACTTTTTCATTTCATTCCCCCTTTGGTTTTATGTACAACTCTATGAACATGGATTGTCAGATATACAATTTCATCTTCTTGTAATGTATAATTGTATTTCTTTTCTAAAAAATCTTTAATTTTTAATACACATTCATAACTTGTACAATATTTATCTTTAACCACATCTAATAATTCATTTTCTTCATCTTCATTGAATTGATTATCCTTCAACAATCGTAAAGCAAAGAACTTTAGATGCGTAATAAAGCGATAATAATAAACATTAGATGTATCAAACTCTGCATGAAAATGATATTTAACTATTGTCATTATTTCTTGAATCACTTTTGTTACTTGAAAAATATGATCCATATTATCTTCATCTAATTCAACGTTTACAATATGTAAAGCAATAAATCCTGCTTCATCGTTAGGTAATTGAATATGAAACTTATTTTTTATTAACTCCAAGGCACGTAAACCAATATCATATTCTATTTCATAAAAATTTTTAATATCCCATAATAGCGGATTAGAAATAGTCATTCCTTCTCTACATCTTTTTATAGCAACATATAAATGATCACTTAAAGTAATAATGACATTATCCTTGAATTTCTTAGCAAACTCTAATTTTGCCATATTTATGATTTCACTAGACAATTCCAAATATTCCAATGGTACATCTTTCAATAATTGTTCGAAGCGTGAGTATTCGCCACCGCCTTCTAAAATAAACGTTTGATTTATAGACATCTCATCAATTTCCATTCCAGGACGTTTTTTAAAAGCTATTCCCTTACCACACACAATCTTTTCTTGCTGATTTTCATCATCAATTACAACAGCATTGTTTGTTAATATTCTTTTAATAATCATCTGTATACCTCCATAAAAATAAAAACCTATTTACACACAAAAACACTCTTGTGTGTAAATAGGTTAAGCTTGACTAAACAATTACCATCCTAATTACAAGTCTATGATAGCACTTTCTTTTTTACTTGACAATACAATTTTAAAATAACTTTAGCTAACTTTAGTTAACTTTACATAATTAATTTTAATTTTATAAATCACAAATTCCTTTACCTTCTCCATAAACATCATACCAATCACTATTGAAATCATTCACTGCTTTTTCAATACTTGGATTCGCAAAAATTTGTTTTAAGACTTCTACTGGCGCTGTGATTGCTTGACTTCCATAATTGAAGGCATCTCTTACTTGTTGTACCCCTTTAAAGCTTGCTGCTAATATCTTACAATCATAACCATCTTGTACGATTCTATTTGATAGTTCATTGATGAGTTCCATTGGATCATTTCCTAGATTTCCTATTCTATTGACATAAGGTGCAATATAATCTGCTCCTGCTGCTAATGCCATATAAGCTTGCATTAAATCATAGACAGCTGTAGCTGTTACATTGACTCCTTCTGACTTTAATTGTTTAATAGCTTTGACTCCTTCATAAGAAACAGGCACTTTGATATAAACTTGATCATCAATTTCTTCAATAATACGATGGGCTTCTTTAACGATTTCATCACATTCTTTAGAAATAACTTGAATGTGTAGACTTCTTTCTTTTCCAATGATTTTTCTTACTTCTTTCATATGTTGAAAGAAGTCTTTTGGACTTGTTTTCTTTACGATTGAAGGATTACTTGTTACTCCTACAATTGGCATATATTCTACTGCTTCTTTTATATCTTCTAAGTTTACTGTATCAATTATAAATTCCATTTCTTTTCTCCTATAATGTTTGTTCAGTTCTTCCAATAATATCATCTTGTGTTGCTTTTGATAACACATTAAAGAATGCGGAATAGCCAGCAACACGAACAATTAAATCTTTATGCTTTTCAGGATGTGCTTGGGCATCTAATAATGTTTCTTTAGAAACAACATTGTATTGAACATGATAACCTTTTAATCTATTGAAGAAGGTTTTAATCAACATTTCAATCTTTTCTTTATTTTCTTCTTTCGATAATAACTGAGGTGTTACCTTTTGATTTAATAAAACACCACCAGTAATTTCATGTGTTGGTAATTTAGAAACAGATTTAAACACAGCAGTTGGTCCTTTTTTATCCATCGCATGAGCTGGTGAACATCCCTCAGCAAGAGGTGTATGTGCTTTTCTTCCATCTGGAGTAGCCATTGTGCCATAACCTTGTCCAACGTTGGCAGAAATACTTGAAGTACCAGCATAACGAATCCCACCGATTGGACCTCTTCCATAACGAGTATTTGGATATTTTTTCATTTCATCAATATAAATATTATAAACATCAACTACTAATTGATCGACTTCATCAATATCATTACCATACTTAGGTGCATCATTAATCAACATTTCTTGAATTCTTTGACTTTCTTTGCTTGTATAATCATCTAAAATCGCATTCCATAATTCTTCAGGCGTAATTTTCTTTTCTTCAAAAACAAGTTTTTTAATAGCTGCAAGACTATCTGCCATATTCGCAATTCCTACTTGTAACCCTGAAATAAAATCATAAACAGCGCCACCTTCTTTGATTGTTTTTCCACGACCAATACAATCTTCTGTCAAGGCTGAACATAAAACATCAGGAACATCTCTTTCAAGTGCTAAATCTATCGCATTTTCAACAATCACTGACATACGTGTCAAATGACGCATTCCTTTTTCAATCGCTTTAAAGAGTTCATCATAAGATGTCATATCTTTAAAGTAACCACTACCTTCAAAGAATCGTTTTCCAGAAGTCATATCTACCCCATCATTCATTGCCATTAATAAAATACGTGGGAAGTTCATATAAGACATCCCTGTACAACGATAACCCCATTTACCAGGAACTGCTGTTTCAACACAACCAATCGCTGAATAGTTATATGCATCTTCTTCTTTGACACCCTTTTCAATAAATGATGGAATAATGATTTCGTCATTATTGAATGCAGGCATTCCTGTACCAAGTTTCATAACTTCAATAGCTTCATCCAAAAAAGCTTTTGGCATATTTTTATGATATCGCACTGTTAAGTTTGGTTGTGGTAAACGTGTTTGGGCAACTGATTTTAATACTAAATATGAAAGTTCATTCGTTGCATCTTTTTTATCAGGTGTTTGTCCACCAATGGTTACATTTTGATACATTGGGCTTCCGGCACTTGAAAAAGTATGGGCTTGTGAACGCACCTTATTGATTGTTAGAGTTTTGATCCATAAGTTATCTAATAATTCAATAGCTTGTTCTTCTGTTATATTATGAAGATCTTTATCATGTTTATAGTAAGGATAGATATATTGATCAAAACGTCCATAAGATAAAGAATGTCCATTTGATTCAATTTGTAGAATTAATTGAATAAACCATGTTGATTGAATCGCTTCATAGAAAGTTTCTGCTTTTTCATAAGGAACTTTCTTACAAATACGTGCAATTTCTTCTAATTCTTCTTTTCGTTTTCCATCAGCACTTCTAGCAAGTTCTAAAGCAAGATCACTGTAACGTCTTGCAAATGTTTTAACTGCATCAATGACAATTAAAACAGCTTTATAAAATTGATATTTATCAATATTTTCAGGCATACATAAATCAAGTTTTTCTTTTAAATCTTTAACTCTTTCTTCATATCCTTTTAAACCTTTTTGTAAAACTTGTTGATAATCTACCGCTAGATGCGCATCTCCAGAATTAAGTTTCCCTTCCATTCCAAAGAAACCTGTTTCCATATAAACACTCACTTCATCTGGAAGCAAAGCGCCTCCTTTACTTCTTAAATTATTATTTTCCCAAAATGGTGCAATTGATCTTAATTCTTCTTTTGTTTCTTCTGTAATATAGAAAACATCCCCATCTCTTTTTTCAAATAAATCAAGTTCATTCATCACAAATTCCATTGTATATTCTGGAAAGATGGGTGCATCTCTATTTGATGAAGCTTGATTTCCTACAATCAAAGTATCTTCTTCAATATAAATAGGCATCTTTTCTAAGATGTTTTTTAACATATACGCTCTTTTCATAATTGGCGGTTCATTTAAATGTTCCTTATATGCCTCTGTCGCAAGGAGTGCTCTTTTTGCACAGATATATGGTTTTTTATCTAAAACTTCTTCTCTAAAATGATTCATTCTTGATGTAAGTTCACCAAAGTGTTCACTGTTCTTCATTTTTCTTTCCTCAACTTTCATTCGTAAGTTTTTATTCTTTCTTTTGCAATTAAATTATATAATAAGCAAAAAATAAGTCAATATTATTTTCATAAATAAACAATTTTAGTTTCATTTGAAACTTATAAAAAGATATGTTAGGATATTAGCGAGGAGAAAAACTATGGAAAAAGGATTAATATTTAATATACAAAAATTTAGTATTCATGATGGTCCAGGTATTCGTACGACTGTTTTCTTTAAAGGCTGTCCTTTAAAATGTAAATGGTGTTCAAATCCTGAATCCCAATTACATAAACTACAAATACTTTACGATTTTGAAAAATGTGCTCATTGTAAGAAATGTTTACTTAACTGCCCAAAACAAGCAATTACCGAAAAAGAAAACCATATGATCTTTAATCATGATAAATGTATTGGCTGTCTACAATGTGTCAATCATTGTCCAACTAAAGCATTAAGTCATGAAGGAGACTTTAAAGAAATTCAAGAAATTGTGGATGTCTGCATGCAAGATATTGATTTTTATGAAGAATCTAATGGTGGTGTAACTATCTCTGGGGGGGAAGGTATGGCACAACCTGAATTTCTAGAAAAGCTTGTTTTATCTCTTAAAGAAAAAAATCTCCATGTCGCCATTGAAACAACGGGATATATTCAACAAGAAACATTTCAAAAACTAGCCCCTTTATTTGATCTTTTACTCTTTGATGTAAAACATTATGATCGACTTCAACATTTTGAAGGAACAGGTGTTTATAATGATTTAATTGTTGAAAATCTTCAATGGGCTATTCAACATCAACTTAATGTTTTACCACGCATTCCTGTTATTCCTGATTTTAATGATTCTTTAGAAGACGCTCAAGGAATCAGCGATTTATTAAAAGCATCAAATATTCAAAAAGTACAACTTCTTCCTTTTCATCAATTTGGTGAAAAGAAATATGACTTATTAAATAAAGAATATACTTTAAAAACTTATCAAGCATATCATGAAGAAGACTTGAAAGATTACCAACAAATCTTTTTAGATAAAGGTATTGATTGTTTCTTTTAGATATAAAAAGCTATCAACGAGGATAGCTTTTATTATTTTTATACTTAATACTTGTATCATATAAAATATTTAATACAAGCTGTGAATTATTAAAAACACTTTTATTTTTAGTATGCTTTTTCACATTTAAAATATCTTTTCTTTCTAAATTTTTCATATACTCTCTCCTATTTTAGAAATAACCATTCTTCATTAAGAGTATATTAAAATTTATTTAAAATATTTGTCATTATTTATTTCACAATTCCGCCTTGTATAAATCCTTCATAAACTTTATATGTTTGATAATATATTTCTTCAACACCCTGAAAAAAATCAATTTTTCCTTGAATACGCAACAAGTAAAGATACTCCCCTTTTTGATAAAATAAAGGACCTCTAAAAGGCAATTCTTCATCAACTTGTAATAAAGCTTCTTTTAAAAAATCACCATTAAAGTTTTCCTCTATAACCCTTCCATAGTAATTCATAGACCAACATGGTTTTTCATCTTTATAAACAATTTCTTGTCCACTAAAATTTTCCGCACCAAAGAAAGAATCTAAATAAGTATAATTATTCTCTTGATATGAATAATCATGAGACTCTTTTCTTGAAGAATTGACTTTATTTGTTTTATTTGCATACGTTGCCTTTTTGGCTTTCACAAGAAAGCATGCAAGTTCACTTATTTCAATTTTATGAGTTTCTAATGTTAAACAATCATCTTCTTTAACTAAATAATCTATTGAAACACCAAAAAGATTTGAAAGTTTTATTAAATACTCAATATTAGGATAAATAGTTCCTGTTTCCCATTTTGTAACTGTTTGTCTTGAAACATTTAATTGATATGCTAGTTCTTCTTGTGTAAGCATGTTTTTCTTTCTATAATACACTATCTTTTCATTAAGCATTATTGTCACCTCCTAGAAAAATTATAACATTCTTACTTCTTATCACCAGCAACTTTCCTTTACATTTTTGCTACAAAAATCCTAAGGAAACCCTATGATCAAACTTTTTCAACTTGTATATGTTTTTCTTTAAAATATTCTTCAACTTCTTGAGGAATTCCTTGATCTGTATAAATACATGATACTTGATGTAAATCAATTAAATTAGAAACTCCTTTTTGATGAAACTTATCTGATTCAGTAACAATAATAACATGACTTGCTTGTCTTGCCATATCTTTAACAGCTTCACAACGCATATAATCATTTCCTGTAAATCCTGTATCAATACTAAAACCATCTGTTCCAATAAAGAGTTTATCCACAAAAAATGCTTCTGCACACTTTCTCATCATTGGTCCTACCATAACTTGTGATTCATGTTGATATTCTCCACCTAATAAAATAATTTTAATAGCTGTATGTTTACGAATATAATCTGCAATAAATGCAGAATTGGTAATCAGTGTGACATCTTTTTTTGTCTTTGCAATTTCTAAAGCTACTAGAGCACAACATGAACCTGATTCAATCATAATTGTTTCACCATATTGAATCGATTCTACTGCTTTTTTAGCTACTTTTTGTTTTTGTTCATAATGATAAGCAAGACGAATATTCATATCATCACTTTTATTAAGAGTAGCATATCCATGTTCTCTAATTAACATACCACTTTCTGAAAGAGCATCTAAATCTTTACGAATTGTAACTTGTGAAACTCCTAGTAATTCAGAAAGTTTTGTAACTTCTATTTTTTTATTTTGTGTGAGTAATTCTAAAATCTTTGTTTGTCGTTTATTCATAAAATAATCCTTTCATTAATAAGAACATCTACTTTTATTTGAAAGCAAGGATTTTATTAAAAAAGAGGCCTTGCCTCTTAGTTATTATAATCATCTTCGATTGTACTATCTACATCGTCTTCTACTTCTTCAGATTCTTCATCTTCATCAGTATAGATGTCATTCATATCAATGTGTACTTCATCAAATTTATGACGAGAACGTAAATCCCAGTTATTTTCACCAACTGTAATAAAACGTCCGTCTAAAGTGATGTTTGTATAGAATAAAGATTCTTTTTCATCTTTTTCATCTTCTTCAAACCCTTTTACTTCACTTACTTCTTGCCATAATTTATAGAAGTTAACTGCTTTTTTCTTTTTAGACATTAATTCATAAGCAACATCAACCATTGATCTATTTTTATCCATCTTTATCTCTCCTTACATTTTTTCAGGTGCTTCAACACCAATTAAATTTAATGCATTTTTTAAAGTAATACGTGTAGCTTCAACTAAAGCTAAACGTTGTTTAGATAATTCAACATTTTCTTTATCTATTACATAACAATCATTATAGAAACTATGGAATAATTGTGCAAGTCTTTGAATATAATTTGCAATTTTATGTGGGCTTCTAGATTTTGCACTATCCGCAATTTCATTTCTGAATTCATTAATATGTTTTAATAAAGCCATTTCTTTATCATTAATTAATAATTCAAAATGATCTGCAACTGTAATTTCATTTTCTTTTGCTTGTCTTAAAATAGAACACATTCTAGCATGCGCATATTGTGCATAATAAACTGGATTATCATTTGATTTAGATTTAGCTAATGTTAAATCAAAATCATAAGGTGTATTAGCAGCTTTAGCAGCAAAGAAGTAACGTGTAGCGTCCACACCAATATCATCAATTAAATCTTTGATTGTAATGGCATTTCCTGTACGTTTAGACATTTTAACAACTTCACCATTTTCCATCATTCTTACCATTTGTAGAATATCAATATTTAATTGATCACTATTATAACCTAAAGCTTGAATTGCAGCTTTCATACGATTGATATAACCATGATGATCTGCACCTAATAAATCTACTAAATATTCATAACCTCTATCTAATTTGTTTAAATGATAAGCAATATCAGGAGTTAAATACGTATAACTTCCATCAGATTTAATTAAAACACGGTCTTTATCATCACCAAATTCAGTAGATTTAAACCATAAAGCCCCATCTTGTTCATAAGTAAATCCTTTTTCTTTTAATTTTTCAATTGTAGGAACTACTTTATTTTCTTCATATAAAGAAGTTTCAGAGAACCAAACATCATGATGAACTCTAAATTCCGCTAAAATATCTTTAATTTTTTGTAATTCAAATTTAGTTCCTTCCTTTCTAAAGAAAGCAATCATTTCATCATGATCTGCATTTAAATATTTATCGCCAACTTCTTCTTTGATTTTAACAGCGATATCTTTAATATCTTGACCATGATATCCATCTTCAGGTAATTCAAAATCTAAACCAAAAGCTTCTCTATATCTTGCATATAAAGATAAAGCTAAATTATAAATTTGATTTCCTGCATCATTAATATAATATTCTCTTGTAACATCATATCCTGCAGCTGACATAATACGACAAATACTATCTCCTACTGCTGCCCCTTTAGCATGTCCTAAATGTAAATCTCCTGTTGGATTGGCAGAAACGAATTCAACATTATATTTAATTCCTTTTCCTGCATCACTTTTTCCATAATCATCTTTTTCTGCTAATACTTCTTTAATAATAGAAGTTAAAGCATCTTTTTTCATAAACATATTGATGAATCCTGGACCAGCAATTTCAATAGAATCGATATTTGCTTCCTCTTTATCAATTGCTTCGATTAATTGTTCTGCAATCATTCTTGGATTCTTTCTAAGTAATCTTGTAAGTTGCATAGCGATATTTGTTGAATAATCACCATGACTTTTTTCTTTTGGTATTTCTATTGTGATTTGATTTATTTCATAATCTTCTACAAAATTGCATTTAACCATTGCTTTTTTTAGTGCTTCTTTCAACGCAATTTCAATTTTATTTACAGCCATTTTTTACCTCCTTAAAAAAGATATTTAATCGTTTATACGTTACCATTAAGAGTGCATAAAGTCAATGTTTTTTACCTAAAGTAATGGAGCAATTACACGTAAAATTGCTTCAAACCAACCCATAAATTTACCAGTTACAACTTCATCCAAGGTAATTTCATGAGACTTTTCTACTGTCGCTAAAAAATCTTCCTTAATATCTTTTAATATTTTATTGTTATATAAATAAATTCCATTTTCAAAATGAAGATATAAACTACGATAATCTAAATTAATTGTCCCTACTGTTGCACATTTATCATCCACTAAAAAGTTTTTAGCGTGAATAAATCCAGGAGTATATTCATAAATACGAATACCATGTTTGATCAATGTTTGATAATATGAACGTGTAACTCTAAAAACAATTTTTTTATCTGGTATTCCTGGTGTAATGATGCGTACGTCGACTCCTCTTTTAGCAGCATTGATCAATGCTGTTTGTAAGTTATCATCTAAGATCAAATAAGGTGTTGTAATATATAAATAATCATACGCTTGATTGATCATGTTTAAATAAACATTTTCACCTACATTTTCATCATCTAAAGGAGAATCTCCATAAGGAGTTACATAGCCATCTACCTCAAATTTTTGATGAGAGCGCACATAATACTTTTCATAATCTTCTTCTGTATTTCTTGCTACATTCCATGATTCTAAAAACATCTTCGTAAGCGAATTAACAGCAGGACCATGAATCATTAACCCAGAATCCTTCCAATGCCCATATTTAACTCTTTGATTAATATATTCATCTGCTAAATTAAATCCACCACTAAAGCCTATTTCACCATCAATCACCACGATCTTTTTATGATCACGGTTATTCATCGCTAAAGATAAAATAGGTATAAAAGGATTAAATGCCACACTCTTAATGCCCATTTTTTCAAGTTGACGATCATAATGACGAGGCAACATCGTAAGTGATCCTACATCATCATACATAAATCTCACTTCTACACCTTCTTTAACTTTCTCTTTAAGAATATCTAAAACACTTTTCAACATTTTTCCTTCATCAACAATAAAAAATTGCATAAAAATGAATTTTTTCGCATTTCTTAAGGATTCCAATAAAGGTTCAAAAGCATCATCACCTAATGAAAAATATTTAAGATCTTGTCCATAATAAGTAGGATATCTTTGTTGATTTAAATAATTCATTTGTCCTTTAATATAAGGATCAGCTACTTCTTCTATAATATCATTTTCAATAATACGTTGATTCTTTATTTGTTTTAAAAAAGCAAGTTGTAACCTTTGACTTGGTTTTTTATCTCCTAAAAATACATAAAGAACACCACCTACAAAAGGTACAGCAGCTATTAAAACAAGCCAGGTAATCTTATAAGCACTTGCATCATCCTTATTTATAATATATAAAGCAGCAAGAACACTAATAAGCTTGAACAAATAGACAAAAAATCTAGATGATCTATGAATTGTCAAAAAAGCTACAAAAACAATAATTAATTGAATTAAAATCAATAAACCTGAAAATAATATTTTATTCGTTAATAACTTCTTAGATTGCTTCATTTTCTTCTCCATAAAAATCATATTTCATCATTACGTAAACTTCACTTAATTGTTGATACCCATCACTTAAAATATACTTCACTTTTAAATAACGATCATGTTCCATTGTAATAAGTTCTGTAAAGAGTTCTATCATCCCATAATCTGTATGATAATGATTTCCTATCTTTCTATGATAAGAAAGATTTAATAAAGAAGGTCCATTAGCTAATGTCATTTCTTTACCTTTTAAAATAATTTCTATCTTTTGATCATTGTTATAGAAAGTAAATTTCTCTTTATCAAATCCTTTTTCATAGATTCCATCACTTTTAAATTGAACTGTTTCATGATGATCATCATATTTAAATATACTCTTATAATTTACTTTAATATTCTTTTTCATTCTATCACCGTGCATATTATAACATAAAATGGCAAGAATAAAATCGGTGATAAAATGAGACAGTTTATAAAAAGAATTCTTTATTGTTTTATATTTTTCTTCACATTTCTTTTATTGATGTATATTATTGCCTTTTGTGTAGGAAAACCTGAACTTAATAAAGATCGTTACATAAAGCTTTATGATGATCAAAATAAGATTTTTTATCAAAGTGTCAATAATTATAGTGGGCAATATGTTTCAATTGATGATGTTAGTCCTTATTTTTTAAAAGCAATTGTTGCTATTGAAGATAAACGTTTTTATAGTCATCATGGGTTTGATTATGTCGGAATTTCCCGGGCAATAAAAACAAATGTCCTAAAAAGGAAAACTTCTCAAGGCGCTAGCACAATAACCCAACAATACGCTCGTCTTCTTTATTTAACAAATGAAAAGACTTGGTCTCGTAAAGTAAAAGAAGCTTTTTTTACCTTACAATTAGAAACACATTTATCAAAAAAGGAAATTTTAGAAGGTTATATCAATAATGTCTATTTTGGACATGGAATTTATGGCATTGAAAATGCTTCCCAGTATTTCTATGGTAAAAAAGCAAAAGAATTGACTTTAAATGAAGCAAGCATGTTAGCAGGGGTTGTCAATGGTCCCCAATATTATTCACCAATTTTAAACAAAGAAAGAGCTAAACAAAGACAAACTCTTGTTTTAAAAGCTATGTATGATAATCAAATGATTACTCAAAGTATTTTAGAGGCCACTCAAAAGCAAACTCTTAATTTAGCAAGTGAACATTCACTTAATGAAAATATGTCTACTTATTATTATAAGGATACTGTTTTAGAAGAATTAGAGGAATTAGGTTTTTATAATAATCAATATTTAAATAAAGGATTAAATATTTATACTTCTTTTAACAGTGAATATCAAAATACTTTAAATGATCTTATTAAAGAAAAGAAAATACAAGGTGATCTACAATGCGCTTTTACGGTCGCAAATCCTAAAACCAATCAATTACAAGCGTTGATTGGTGGTAAAGATTACGCTAATTCTCAATATAATCGTGCAATACACGCTTCTAGACAAATAGGAAGTACAATGAAACCTTTTCTCTATTATTTAGCCTTAGAAAACGGATTTAATCCCTCTACACGTTTTCTATGCGAACCAACGACCTTTAAATTAAGTAACAATACAACTTACTCTCCTGCTAATTTTCATCAAAAATATGCTTATCAAGAAATCACACTTGCTCAAGCTATTGCTGTCAGCGATAATATTTATGCTGTAAAAACACATTTATTTTTAGGTACAGAAAATCTTAGAGATTTTCTTAAATCCTATGGAATCAACGCTAAAAACAACGCCTCTTTAGCACTTGGAACAGTTAATACAAACATTTATAATCTTTCAAATATCTACTGTAATATTGCTTCTGGTGGTAAATATCAACATCTTTATACCATTGAAAAAATCGTTGATCATCAAGGAAAAACTATTTATCAACATAAAAATCAAAGAATTCAAAATTTGAACAAAGAAAGCTGTTTAATCCTCAATCAATTATTAACAGGAACCTTTAATAAACAATTTTCAACTTATTTAAATGCAACAATGGAAAATTATCAAACCAAATATAAAGTTGCCTGTAAAACAGGAAGTACAGATTATGATAATTTGATTGTTGCTTATAATCCTAATATCCTCATTAATGGTTGGGTAGGCTATGATGATAATCGAAAAATAGAAAACAGTCAGGAAAAAGTACTTGCTAAAGAATTAGCAATTGATTTTTTAAATAAAGAAATCAAAAAAGAAAGTTGGTATAAATTAACATCTAAATTAAATGCTATCGCTATTAATCCTATCTCTGGAAATATTGATGAAACAGGGATTGTTTATTGGTTTAGAAAAGGGACTCCTTGATATCTTGTTCATTATCCTATAGAATGGATATGGTGATGAAAATGTTTAAAAATTCTTTTTGGGGAATATTAAAAAAAGGAGATTGGAATAACGAAAATACAGATGAAGTTTTTGAACCAATTATTAATTTTTTAGTAAATCATAAAGATCAATATATTTTTGATTTTCATGATTTAATGTCTGAATTTCTATATGAATTAGATCGTAAAGAAATCTATGAACATAGTATCAATCAAGAACAATTTAATGAGGAAGATTTCTTAAATCAAAGAGCTTATGTTCTTACAAATGGTAATAAATATTATCATGATATCATTTCCCTCATTAAACCACTAGATGGTGAATTAAAATGTCCACAGCTTTTAACGCTTCCAGCAAAAGCTTGGTCTATCAAAAACAACAAATCTATTGAAAAATATCCACATACACCTAAATATAATATTCAAACAAAAAGCAATACCAAATATTGGTAAAAAAAGAGGATTTTTGAAATCCTCTTTTTAGATACTTCATTATATATAGACATTATTAAAGAATTTGGAGTGCTTGGTATATGAGATGTGTATTTCTTTAACTTTTAATCGCAACAATTAGATCTTGTCTATACATATCAAATGTACCATGTATAGACATGAATATCAATCATTTTATAAAAAAAGAGAAGAATTTCTTCTTCCCTAAATAACATCATATCCTGCTTGTTTGACAGCAGCTATAATAACTTGATCATCAACATCTCGATCATAGACAACATGTGCTTCTTCTTTTTTTAAGTTCACTTGTGAACTTACGCCTTCAATAGCATTAATTGCACGTGTTACATTAGCCACACAATGTTGACAAGTCATACCTTTAATTTTAAATACTTTTTCTTTAATAATTGGATTGTCTAATTTTTTATCTTCTAAAGCTTGATAGATTTCTCCACCACCGCCACAACAAGAACTTTCACCTTTCATATGCTTTCTTGTTGATTTTAAAGCAATACCAACAACCACAACTAATATAAGAACGATAATAACATTAGCCATAATTACCTCCTGTTATTTTCTTTTCTTCTTAATTTTTTGAACAAGTGTGTAAATAGAAACACCTATTAAATAAATAACAAGTACTCCTAAAAACATATAGAAAGTCGAACCACTTACATTACCCATGATTATGTCTCTCTTTCATTTTCTTTTGATCTCTATAATAATCATCTAAAGGAGATGAACATTGACTACACCCTGCACAAATACCACTACACTTATGTCCATCTTTCTTTCTAAAGAAATGTGTATAGATGACCCATGCACAATAGGCAACAATTAATAAAACAATAATCACATTAGCCATAATAATACCTCCTTTAATTTATAAAAATCCGGAGTAATTCCGGATTTTATTATGCTTCAACTGATCTTGTAGAATAAACTTTTTGATCTTTATAAGGATCAGGTCTAAACAACATGAATAACATGAAGGCTAGAACGATGAACGCAACAACTGTCCAGAATCCAAATGTTCCATATAATACTAATGAACCAATTTGATAAACCATTAATGAGATACAATAAGCATATACGTTTTGGAATACAATTGCAAACCAGAACCATTTTCTATCATTTAATTCACTTGCCATAGTTGAAATAGCAGCTAAACATGGTGAATCTAATAAGTTAAAGATTAAGAATGATAAAGCAGCCATTCCTGTTGGGAACCATTTAGCTACACCAGCAGCAACGTTTACAGCATCTTCAGGATCTCCAGCAACATTAGCTAATACACCCATTGTTGAAACGATTGCTTCTTTAGCTGAGAATCCAGTTAATGAAGAAGCAACAGATTGCCAGTTACCAAATCCAAGAGGTGCAAAGATTGGAGCGATGAAATCACCAATAGCAGCAATTAAACTGTTAGCAGTATCTTCAACCATACCGAATGATCCACCTTCAAATCCAAATGTAGATAAGAACCAAATAACGATACAAGCAACAACTAAAATAGTACCAGCTTTAATTAAGAATCCTTTTAATCTTTCCCATACATGTAATAATACAGTTTTTGCACTAGGAATATGATATTCAGGTAATTCCATAACGAATGGTGCAGGTTTACCTGAGAAAGGTTTTGTTTTCTTTAACATAATTGCAGCAACTAATACTGCAGCAATTCCCACAAAGTACATTGCAGGAGCAATAAATCCAGCAGCTTGCCAACCAGCAACTTTACCAGCCATAACACCACCTAATAAAGCAATAACAGGTAACTTAGCTCCACAAGGAATAAATGTCGCAGTCATAATAGTTAAACGACGATCATTATCTTGTTCGATTGTTTTCGATGCCATAATAGCAGGAATACCACAACCAGAACCAATTAATAATGGAATAAAGCTTTTTCCTGATAAACCGAAATATCTAAATACTCTATCCATAACGAAAGCAATACGTACCATGTATCCACAATCTTCTAAGATTGATAAGAATAAGAATAGAATTGCCATTTGAGGTGCGAATCCAATAACAGCTCCAACACCACCAATAATACCATCAACGATAACCGCAGTTAATAAACTACTTGCGCCAACTGAACCTAAGAATCCAGATACAGCATCTTGAATTGCAACAACGAAGACATCATTTGTCCAATCAGTAACAAATGTACCGATAGTTGTTACTGAAATATAGTAAACAACAAACATAACAGCTAAGAAAATTGGAATTCCTAAGAATCTGTTAGTAACAATTTTATCAATTTTATCTGACATTGTTAATTTTTCTTTTGGTTTTTCAACAGTTGTTGAAATTAATTTTTGAATATAAGTATAACGTCCATCAGTAATAATACTTTCCATATCATCATCTAATTCAGTTTCTAATTCTTTTCTTAAAGAATCAATTGTTGTTTTATTTTGACTACTTAATACAATATGATTCATTACTTTTTCATCATTTTCTAAAACTTTAACAGCATACCATCTTTTCTTATTAGCTGTAATTGTTTCAGATAATGCTGGAACAACAGTATTAATTGCTTTTTCAATCTTTTCACTAAAGATAGATTGAGGTAATTGATGTTCACCTTGTTTAGCAACTTTAACAGCTTCAGCAATTAATTCTTTTAAACCTGTTCCTTTTAAAGCTGAAGTTTCAATAATAGGACATCCTAATACCATTGATAAACGTTTAGTGTCAATTTTTAAACCTCTTTTTTCAATTAAGTCTGCCATATTTAAAGCAATAACTACTGGAACCCCAGTTTCAATCAATTGAGTTGTTAAATATAAGTTTCTTTCAATATTAGTAGCGTCAACTAAGTCAATAATGACATCTGGATCTTCATTTAAAAGAAAATCACGGCTGACAACTTCTTCTAATGTATAAGGAGATAAAGAATAAATACCTGGTAAGTCAACAACAGTAATATTATCTTCTTTGTTTCCTTTTACTTTTCCTTCCTTCTTTTCTACAGTAACACCTGGCCAGTTACCAACATATTGATTAGCACCTGTTAATGCGTTAAACATTGTTGTTTTACCACAGTTAGGGTTACCTGCAAGCGCAAATTTAATATTCATTTTTAACTTTCCCCTCCGTTATTCAACTTCAACACATTGTGCATCGTTTTTTCTAACTGATAATTCATAACCTCTTACAGTAATTTCAACAGGATCTCCAAGAGGAGCAACTTTTCTAATGTATAATTCTACCCCTTTAGTGATACCCATATCCATAATACGTCTTTTGTAAGCTCCATCACCTTCAATTTTCTTAACAGTGACAGTGCTACCAACTTCTACTTCATTAAGTTTCACAACACTTCCCCCTTTTCTACACCATGATACGTTTTGCCATATCTTCATTAATAGCAACGCGAGAATCCTTGATATTAACAATCACATTTCCCCCGATTGCCGAAACAACAACAACTTCAGCACCAACAACAAAACCAAGATTATTTAAAAATCTTCTTGTTTCTTCGTTACCACCAATTCTTTTGATTTCACCGGTTTCTCCTATGTTTAACATTGTTAACGGCATCTTACTTACCTCCTCAAGAATTTGTCCTCGCTAACCACATTAGGTTACGCTAATTTGATTAGTATTTGCTAACTATAAGACATAAAATATAGTTAGACTTCTCTAACTTCAAATAGAATATACTGCATTTCGTTATCAATGTCAACCCTCTTTCTTGATTTAGCAAAGTGATTTCATTGCTTATCTTGTTAAAAATATGGTATAATATGCAAAGAGGTGATGCACATGAACTTACAAGAATCAGGAGAAATGTATTTAGAAACAATTCTTGTTTTATCTAAAAGAAATAAGGATGTTCGTTCCATAGATATTGCTCATGAGCTTAATTATTCTAAACCGAGTGTCTCTCGTGCTATTGGTTTATTAAAGAAAGATGAATATGTTATTGTTGATAGTAAGGGATATATTGAATTAACTGATAAAGGTTTAAAAGTTGCTACAACAATTTATGATCGTCATGATACACTTTCTTCATTTTTTGAAAGCATCGGTGTATCTCATGACACTGCTGTTAATGATGCATGTCGTATCGAACATGTTATTTCTGATGAAACAATGAATAAAATTAAAGAACATATGAAAAAATAGCTCAGCGAGCTATTTTTTATTATATAAACAAAAAAGGTAAGTAATCTTACCAAACTTTTGCTTCACTTAATAATCTTATGATAGGAAAAAGGAATTTGGCTAATTTAAGTTAAATAAATCATAAGACAATTAAACGAATAATATTGCAGCAACGATGACACTCATTTGTAAAGCCAGAGCAATCAAGCTGCGTTTGAATTTATTTTTCATAGCTCTTTACTCCTTCTGTAAGTTATCCTTCGCTAACCACAACTATATGTTAGCATAGACTAACTATACTGTCAATCTCTTTAATTCATTTTTTTATTTTTATCTTATCTCTATTTTTTCATAGAAAATTAAGGTATAATTATTATAATAAAATATTAAGAAAAGAGGTGAAAATATGCCAAGACCTGGAACTAGCAGCGGTGGACATCGTTCTTCTGGCGGGCATTCAAGTAGTCGTGTTGGAGGCGGACATCATGTTGGCAGATCAAGTCGTCCTACAGGAAGCTCATCTTTTAACAGAGGTCCCTCTATGCATCATTATCATCATACTCCACCACCTCCTCGAAGAGGTTATTATGGATATAGAAGAAATGTTTATACTAGTTCTTCAAGTGGTTTAGGAACTTTGATCGCTTGTTTAATTGTTTTCGCAGTTGTTATTTTTAGCTTTTTTATGATTGCTAGTGATGATAGTGACGTTACATCAACAATCAATCGTGAAAAGATAGAAAATCCTATTCCTTACGATAATAACTGCATTAAAGATGAACTAGGTTATGTAGAAAACACATCAAAACTTTCTAAAAATCTTAAGAATTTCTATAACAAAACAGGAATTCAACCTTATATTTATTTAAAGAGCTATGATGAAACACTTACAAGTGATAGTCAAAAAGATAATTATGCACAAAACTGGTATGAACAAAACATTGATAACGAAGATACTTTCTTATTTGTTTACTATGAAGATCAAGATCCTAATGAAATAGGTTATATGGCTTATGTTAACGGGAAACAGGTAACTTCGGTAATGGACAGTGAAGCTGTTAATATTTTTTGGAACTACATAGATCGTTATTGGACAGATGATTCACTTTCTACAGTAGAGGTATTTACAAAGACCTTTAATTCAACAGCAAATACGATTATGGAAAAATCAACAACTTCTAATGATATTATTAAAATCATTTGTATTATTGTTGGCATTATCATTGTAATTGGTGGAATTATTTATATCTTGCGTATGAAATTTAAACGAGATAAAGAAAAAGCTAAAGAAACAGTTGAAATATTAAAAACACCTCTTGATAAATCAGATGAATTAAGAGACAAATACTTAAATGAAGAAGGGAAAGATTAACTATGGGAATTTTAACAAGATTTACAGACATTATGAAAAGTAACATTAATGCTTTATTAGACAAATGCGAAGATCCAGCAAAAATGATTGATCAAACATTAAGAGATTTAAGGGAAGATTTAGCTGAAGTAAAAAAAGAAACGGCCAACATTATTGCTGATGCAAAAAGTGCAGATCGTCAAGTTCAAGAATGTGAAGATGAAATTGCTAAATATACAACAGCTGCTCAAAATGCTTTAAAAGCGGGTAATGAAGATGATGCTAGAACATTGATCGCTAAAAAACAACAATATGAAAGCAATCTTGTTTCATACAAAAAAACACAAGAACTTACTCATGCCAATGCTGATAAAATGCGTCAAATGCATGATAAACTTGTTAACGATATTGAAACATTAGAAGCTAGAAGAGATGCTATTAAAGCAACTGTTGCTTCTGCTAAAGCTCAAGAACATATTAATAAAATTGTTTCTGGTGGAGATAAAGCAAAATCTTCTATGGAATCATTTGAACGCTATGAAAAGAAAGCTGAAAAAATGTTAGATGCAGCTACTGCTGAAGCAGAATTAAACACTCACACAAGTGCTGCTTCTACTCTTGCTGATAAGTATACATCAAACGGTAGTGACGCTTCTGTTGAAGATGAATTAGCTGCTATGAAAGCAAAACTTGGATTATAATAATTGCTTGGAATATACATTTGTATATTCCTTTTTTTGTATTATAATATTTTCGAGGTGAAACCATGAATAAAAATAATTATCATACCCATACCACGAGATGTTATCACGCTAGTGGAAAAGATGAAGAATATGTAAAAGCAGCTATTAAAGCTGGTATCAAAGAATTAGGATTTTCTGATCATACACCTTGGCATTATGATTCTTCTTTTAAAGCAACAATGCGTATGCCTGAAAATCAATTAGATGGTTATATTGAAAGTATCTTATCTTTAAAGGAAAAATATAAAGATCAAATTTCTATTCTTGTAGGTTTAGAATGTGAATATTTTGAAAAATATATACCTTGGTTAAAACAAATGTTGGAAGATAAAAAAATAGATTATATTATTTTAGGAAATCATTATTATAAAACAGATGAATTACATGACTATTTTGGTACACCAGTTGATGAGTTTCATTTAAAAGCGTATGTTGATCAATGTATTCAAGCAATTGATAGTGGCCTTTATAGTTATATCGCTCATCCTGATTTAGTTTACTATGATCAAGACTCTAAACTTTATCAAGAAGAAATGTCACGATTATGCGCTTATGCTAAAGAAAAAGATATGCCTTTAGAATTTAATCTATTAGGATTTATGACACATAGACATTATCCAAATAAAGCTTTTTGGAAAATTGCAAATCACTATAAAAATAAAGCAATCATTGGCTTTGATGCACATAGTCCTGATGCTTTATTAAAAGATGATATTTATCAACAAGCTTTCAATTATCTATCTTCTTTAGATGTTGAACTAATTGATACAATTCAGACATTAAAAAAATAAGGATTTTTTCCTTATTTTTTATTTTACAAGTTCAATCGCTTGTTTACCTGTTAAATGTTCAATTATAATTTCTACACAACAAAGAACTTTCCATTCTCTTTGAATTTCTTTTTCAACTGCAATTTCATCATCACAATATTTTAATCCTAAAGCATTTACCGCTTGATAGATTTCATCATCATCTTGTAAGATTTTTGCTTTTCCAAAAAGAATAATACTTCTAAAATAAGTTGTTAATTCTTCTTCAATAACATCTTCTTGATCAATAATACTTATTGATACTTTAGGATTATTTTTAATAGCATCTATTTTATGTCCTAATTTTGCTCCATGAAAATAAATCTTTCCATCTAAGTAAACATAATTAACAGGAACTGAATATGGATACCCATCATCACCATGTAAAGCAAGTGTTGCTGTTTTTGCTCTTTTTAAAATATCAATACATTGCTTTTCAGTTAATTTTTGTTTTTTCTTCTCATTTCTCTAAACATATTATTACCTATATTTCCAATGTAAAAAATTTATGTAAGATATCTTTTGTCACTTCTCTATTTTCTTTATTCACTAAGATTGTTAAATGATCACCTAAATGTAGAATTGTATCTCCTCGTGGTACAATTTCTTCAATTCCTCGATTAATAGAAATAATAATACATTCTTTAGGTAATCCTAATTCTTTGATTGGTAAATCTAAACAACATGAACCAAGTTCTACAGAATAATGGAGAATTTCTTTTTCTTCTAATGAAATTTCATGATTGCCATTTTTAATCATTCGATTAAGTAAACTATGATAAATAGGTTCACATTTCATCATATTAGCTACAACATAACCAACAAAACTACATACAGCAATTGGTAAAAACTGTGATAAACTTCCACACATTTCTGCAATTAAAACAATGCCTGTAATAGGAGCACGAACAATACTCGCAAATAATCCCGCCATTGCTACAACTATAAAGTTATTAAAATACATTTGTGGAACACCACAATAAGTTGTCACGATTAAAGCATACGCACAACCTATTAAGCTTCCTAAAACAAGCAAAGGAAAGAAGATACCTCCTGGTGTGCCTGAGCCAAAGGAAATAAGTGAAAAGATAAATTTCATTAATAAAAGTAATAAAATGGTACTTAAGACAAAGTTTCCTTCATGAAGAATATCTATAATATGATGTCCACCACATAAAACATCTGGATAAAAGATCATAAAAACAACAGAAATCAATAAAGGAATATAGATTTTTTGATTGTTTTTCAAGAATGTAATTTTATCATAGAGTTTTAAAGTAAACATAGTTGTTTTATTATAAATAACACCTAATACACCAACAATAATCCCTAAAATAATAAGAAAACCATATTGTCCTAAAGGCAAAGTATCTGCAAGTGGAAAATAAAGTGAAGGGGTCATCCCAAAAATATTTTTACTTATAAAATCACCTGTTAAAGATGCTACCATAACAGTAACAAGTGCCAGTGGTGAAAAGTTTTTATGGATTTCTTCCAAAGCAAATAACACCCCAGCAAGTGGTGCATTAAAAGCTGCTGAAAGTCCTGCTGCTGCCCCACATGTTAAAAGATATTTTTCCTCAAGTTTCATTCTTTTAAATACAGAAGCTAGTCCTTTACCAACCATCGCTCCAAGTTGAATACTTGGTCCTTCTCTACCTAATGATAAACCGCCTACAATAGAAAGTGTCCCTGCCACCATTTTAGCAAGAATAACTTTATACCATTTTTCATCAATTTGATCAATCATTTCTGCTTCTACTTGTGGAATTCCACTTCCTGAAATATAAGATTCATATTTTAAAAGCTTAGAAATAATAAAACCAATAATTAAAACACATATAATCCAAATACATAAATGAAGTATGTTATTTTTGATATAATCCACTACAAAATAAGCCATCTTTTCTCCATAAGAAAGCAACAATCTATAAACAACACCCACAATACCCGCTAAAATACCAACAATAAATCCTTCTAATAAAACAATATTATCAAAACGACTTTTAGAGCTTAAAAAACGAGCAATTGAAAACTCTTTTCTTTCCATAATTCTCCCCCAATTCGTTTTTTATTATAGCACTTTACTAAAAAGAAAAACACAAGAATCATTACTCTTGTGTTTCATCTTTTTCATCATAATAATTTCTTACTAATGATTGTGTTTTTCTAATATGTTTTTCAACATTTGCTTTTGCTAGTGCTTTATCTTTTTTCACAATTGCATCATAAATTTCTTTATGTTCTTGAGCAGCTTCAATTAAACGATTTGGTTGCCTAATTGAATGTCTTGAAGTAACATGAATATAATAGTTAATATCTGACAATAATTGTTCAAAATATTGTGAATGAGTTGCTCTATAAATAGCTTCATGGAAATCAATGTTTACTTCTGTAAATCTTTCTTGATCATTTTTTTCAGCATAGAATTCTAATAAATCATAGATTTCTTTAATTCTATCTAATTCTTCTTGAGTAATACGATCAATAGCAAGTTGTATAGATAAACTTTCTAAAACAACACGTATTTCTAACATATCATCAATATCTCTTGATGAAAATCCTAATACATAAACTCCCTTATTAGGTATGCTTTTAACTAATCCTTCTAATTCTAATTGTTTTAAAGCTTCTCTAATAGGTGTTCTAGAAATATTTAATTCTTTAGAAAGAACAACTTCATTCAATTTTTGTCCTTTTTCATATTCTTCATTTAAAATCTTATCTCTTAAAATACAAAAGATACGATGACCTAAGGACCCATGTCCTGCATTTTCTAAAATATTTTTTTTCATACTATAACCTATCTATAATTGCTTGCGTAAACTCTTGCGTAGAAGCATTTCCACCAATATCACGCGTTACAATTTTCCCCTCTTCTACAACTTTTGATAAAGCAGTACGTAGTCTATCAGCTTGCTCATTTTGTCCTAATGCTTCAAGCATTAAAGCAAAGGCTAAAAGCAATGCACTTGGGTTAGCAATTCCTTTTCCGGCAATATCAGGAGCACTACCATGAACAGCTTCATAAATACGGTATTCATCTCCAATATTACCACTAGGAGCAAATCCTAAACCTCCTACTAATCCTGCACATAAATCTGAAACAATATCTCCATATAAATTTGGAGCAACCAATACATCAAATGTTTCTGGTCTTAAAACAAGCTGCATACACATATTATCAATGATTACTTCTTGTTTTTCGATTTCTGGATAATCTTTACCTACATTTCTAAAACATTCTAAGAATAATCCATCTGTAAATTTCATAATATTCGCTTTATGAATGGCTGTGACTTTTTTTCTACCATTTGCTTTTGCATATTCAAAAGCATAACGACAAATCTTTTCACTGGCTTCTCTAGTAATTAATTTAATACCATGCGCAACATCATCACCCACCATATATTCAATTCCTTTATAAAGATCTTCCGTATTTTCACGAATCATGACTAAATCAATATTTTCATACTTCGAATCAATTCCTTTAAAAGAACGAATTGGTCTTACATTGGCATAAGTTGCAAATTTTTGTCTTAAAGCAACATTGACACTTCTAAATCCTGTACCAATAGGTGTTGCTGTTGGACCTTTTAATGCCCATTTATATTCTTTAATAGCATCTACAAGTCCTGGTTCAAAGACTTCTTTTGTTTTAGCAGCATATTCTGCACCTGCTTGATATTCTACCCATTCAATATCTAAATTCATAGCTTTTGTAATGTCAACAACACTTTGTGAAATTTCTTTTCCGATTCCATCACCTGGAATTAATACTGCTTTCATTAAAAGTCACCTCCTAATTCTTTAATTGCATTTAATAGACCACCATATTGAATCATTGTTTTTTCTCTTGGTGATAATTTTAATTTTGCGGTAATTGTTTGATTATTTGTTTTATTGATAACAGTAATATCTTTATTGTTTTCAACACTATCTAATAAATTAATTAATTCATATTCATCTTGATCATTAAAGAAATCGTAATCTTTTTGATTAATAACAAGTGGTAAAATACCATTATTAATTAAGTTCGAACGATGAATTCTTGCAAATGAAATAGCAAAAATTGCTTTGATCTTTAAATAATTAGGAACAAGGGCTGCATGTTCACGTGAAGAACCTTGACCGTAGTTATCTCCACCAACAATAAATCCTCCACCATTTTCAATGCATCTATTATAGAATTGATCATCTACTTTACAGAAAGAGAATTTAGCAAGATGTGGCACATTACTTCTATATGGGAGTAATTTAGAATCAGATGGCACAATGTGGTCTGTAGAAATATTATCTCCTACTTTTAAACATACTTTACCTTTAAATGTATCTGGTAATTTATCTCCTCGAGGAACTGGTTTAATATTTGGTCCCATATAAACTTCATTTTGAGGATCATATTCATCAATAAAGAAATTCTTATTCTTCACAAATGGTGTATTTTCAATATCGTCTAAATACATATCATCTTCAAATTCATCTGTTAAATATCCTTTGATTGCACTTAAAGCAGCAACTTCAGGTGATACTAAATAAACACTAGCATCATTTGTTCCTGAACGTCCTTTAAAGTTACGGTTGATAGTTCTTAAAGAAACACCTTTAGAAAGTGGTGCTTGTCCCATACCGATGCATGGTCCACAACCACATTCAAGAATTCTTGCCCCAGAGGCAATCATATCCGCTAAAGCTCCACATTTAGAAAGCATTGCTAGAATACTAGAAGAACCTGGAGCAATAACAAGTGATACATGAGTTGCGACTCTTCTTCCTTTTAAGATTTTTGCAGCTTTTAACATATCAGGAAGTGATGAGTTTGTACAAGAACCAATCACTACTTGATTAATTTTCATTCCTTTTAATTCACTTACTGGTACAACAGCATCTGGACTATGTGGTTTAGCAGTTAATGGTACTAATTTTGATAAATCAACGGTGATTTCTTCATCATATGTAGCATCTTCATCCGCTTTTAATTCAACATAATCTTCTTCTCTTCCTTGTTGAATTAAGTATTCTTTAGTAATTTCATCTGTTGGAAAGACAGAAGTCGTTGCCCCTAATTCAGCCCCCATATTACAAATAGTTGCACGATCTGTTAATGATAATTCTTTTAATCCTTCTCCAGTGTATTCAATAATTTTATTAACTCCACCTTTGACAGATAATTGTTGTAAAATATATAAAATAACATCTTTAGCCGAAGCCCATTTTGCTTTTTTACCTACTAAATTCACTCTAACAACACTTGGACATTGTAAATAATATGTACCTGTTGCCATTGCTACAGCGACATCTAATCCTCCTGCCCCAATAGCAATCATTCCCATCGCACCACATGTTGGTGTATGTGAATCTGATCCTACTAATGTTTTACCAGGTTTTGCAAAATTTTCTAATTGCAATTGATGGCAAACACCATTTCCTGGTTTAGAAAAAGTAATTCCATGTTTCTTTGCAACACTACGGATAAATTCATGATCATCCATATTTTCAAAACCTGTTTGTAACATATTATGATCAATATATGCAACTGCCTTTTCAACCGCTACATGTTCAATTCCCATTGCCTCTAATTGTAAATAAGCCATTGTCCCTGTTGAATCTTGAGTTAATGTTTGATCAATTTGAATCCCTATTTGTTGACCAGCGACTAACTCACCACTTTTAAGTTTAGTACTTAAGATTTTATACGCTAAATTCATTATTCTACGTCCCCCTTATTACGATTGTATACAATTATACATTCCATGTGTATTATTGTAAATACATTCTAAGTAAATAAAGGGATTTTTTTACGTATATTCCATTAAAATTGTATATTGTATACAGTTATCAATCATTTAAAAAGGGAGCAAAAGCTCCGCTTTTTTTATAAATCTAAGGCATATGCAATCGCAAGTTTTGTTGTATCTACGATTGAATCAATATGACAACGTTCTTTACCATGTGAATTGATCACAGCCATACCAAATGCTGCAGCATAAACATTATTACCTGCACGAATTGCAGCATTAGCGTCTGTTCCATAATGGAAGAAAACATCAACACAATAATTTAAGTTTGTTTTTTTAGCTTGGTTGATAATTCTTGTAGTAAGTTCTCTATCATATGGAGAATAATTATCTTTAGCACAGATACTTACTGTTTTTTCATCAGCATGATAATCAGGCCCAATTAATCCGATATCTAAAGCAACATATTCTTCTACTTCTTCTGGTACATAAGCTCCACCATGTCCGATTTCTTCATAAATTGGGAAAGCTAATAATGTACGATATTTTGGTTTTAAGTTATTTCTTTTGAAGTAAGCCATCATTTCGATTAATGCAGCAACAGCAGCTTTATCATCAATATAACGCGAAACAACATATCCTGATGGTGTATATTCAAAATGAGGATCTACAGAGATCACATCACCATGATCAATACCTAAAGCCATAACTTCTTCTTTAGAATGAACATCTTCATGTAAGATAACTTCCATATGATCTTCATCTCTTGGCATTGTTCTAGCATCTTCAAATACATGAACTGAGTGAGCTTTACAAATAACCATACCTCTATATTTGCGTCCATCTCTTGTAATAAGAGTAACACCTTCACCTTCCATACTATGGTAGTTAACACCACCTAATTGTCTTACAATTAAATGACCGTTATCATCAATATGACGAACAACTAAACCAATTGTATCTAAGTGAGCACCCAAACATACTGTTTTAGAATTATCTTCTCCTTCTAAAGTAATGTAAGCTGTTCTTTTACGATCATAAGTCACTTCATAACCAAATTCAGCTGCTTTTTTTTCTAATAAAGCACCAACTTCTTCATAATAGCTTACTGGACTTGGTACATTAATAAATTCTTCACATAATTCAACTAATTCTTTTTTGTCAATATTCATTTCCATTTTATAATACCTCTTTTACTTTTTATCATATAAATGACATGCGCAGAAATGACCTGGTTCTACTTCTTTAAAATCGGGTCTCTCTGTTTTACAAATATCCATTACTTTCGGACATCTTGTACAGAAACGACATCCTTTTGGTGGGTTGGCTGGACTTGGCACATCGCCACCTAAGATTTGTTTATCTTCAATTCTTTCTTTTCCGATTCTTGGAATTGCTGAAAATAATGCTTGAGTATAAGGATGTAATGGTTTGGCATAAAGTGATTCTGTATCAGCCATTTCCATCATATTACCTAAATACATAACCCCTACTCTATCAGCAATATGTTTTACAACACTTAAGTCATGGGAAATGAAGATATAAGCAATACCCATTTTTTCTTGTAATTCATTTAATAAGTTAATGATTTTTGCTTGAATTGAAACATCTAATGCTGAAACAGGTTCATCACAAATAATCAATTTTGGTTGTAAAGCAATTGCACGGGCAATACCAATACGTTGTCTTTGTCCTCCTGAAAATTCATGAGGATAACGATACATGTAATCTAAGTTTAAACCAACTTGTTTCATAACTTCCACAACACGTGCATCACGTTCTTCTTTTGTTTTATAACATTTAGCGATATCAATTGGTTCAGCAATAATATCTTTAACTGTCATACGTGGATTTAAAGAAGCATAAGGATCTTGGAAAATCAATTTGATTTTATCACGTGCTTCTTGTAATTCTTTACCTTTTAAGCTTGTAAAATCTTGACCATCTAAGATCACCTTTCCTTCAGTTGGTTCAATTAGACGGATTACACTTTTACCCATTGTTGATTTACCACATCCTGATTCACCAACAATCCCAAAAGTTTCTCCTATTTTAACATCAAAGCTAATATCATCTACCGCTTTAACAACGCTTTTTTTACCTCTTAAAGAAGATGATTTAATAGAATAATATTTCTTTAAATGTTCTACTTTTAATAAAACGTCTTGATTATTTTCCATTTTCTACATCCTCCTTATTCCATCTTTCATGATATCTCCAACAACGAACTAAATGGTTTTCACCATGTTCCATCATTGCTGGACATTCTTGATGACAGATTTCTTTGGCATGTTTACAACGTGGTGCGAAGAAACATCCTTTTGGAAGTTCATAAAGCATTGGTACAGAACCAGGAATAACTTCCAATTCTTCTTGATCATCGCTATCGATATCAGGGATTGATCTTCTTAGACCAATAGTATAAGGATGTAAAGGATTTTTAAATAAATCTTCTACATTTGTATATTCTACGATCTTACCTGCATACATAACGATTACGTTATCTGCCATTTCTGAAATAACACCCATATCATGTGTAATTAATAATACGGCTGTATTTAATTCTTTTTTCATTTTATTAATTAATTTTAAGATTTGTGCTTGAATTGTAACGTCTAATGCTGTTGTCGGTTCATCACAAATCAATAATGATGGATTACATGAAAGTGCCATAGCAATCATGATTCTTTGTCTCATCCCACCAGACAATTGATGGGGACAAGAAGCAGATACTTTTTCAGGCATTGGAATACCTACAAGTTTAATCATTTCTAAAGCACGTTCTTTAGCTTCTTGTTTACTCATTTTTTCATGAGTTAAAACAGCTTCCATAATTTGTTTTCCAACAGTAATAACTGGATTTAAAGATGTCATTGGCTCTTGGAAAATCATTGAGATTTCTTTACCACGAATATCTCTCATTTCTTTAGGAGATTTCTTTAATAAATCTTCTCCTTTATACATAATTTCACCAGCAGTAATTTTACCTGGAGGAGATGGTATTAATTGCATTAATGATAAAGCTGTCATACTTTTACCACAACCAGATTCTCCAACAACTCCTAAAGTTTCTCCTGGTTTGATATTAAAACTTACTTCTTGTACAGCAGGAAGCGCTCCACGATCTGTAAAGAAGGTAATACCAAGATCTTTGACTTCTAATAATTCTTTATTTTCACTCATATCTTTTCCCCTTTTTACGATCTTAATTTTGGATCAAGCGCATCTCTTAATCCATCACCTAACATATTGAACGCTAATACTGTAATAATAATAGCTAACCCTGGAATTACTGAATAGTATGTTGCACTACGAATATATGGTTGTGAAAAACTAATCATTGAACCCCAGCTTGCCATTGGTGCTTTAACACCTAAACCTAAAAAGCTTAATGATGCTTCTGACATAATTGCATTTGGAATACCTAATGTTACAGTAACGATTAATGTTGATAAACAGTTAGGTAATAAATGTTTCATAATAATTCTAAAACTATTTCCACCGCTGACTTTACATGCATCGATGTATTCCATCTTTTTAAGACGCATAACATCCCCACGGATAAGTCTGGCTGTTGAAGCCCAACCTAAAAGGCCAAGCGCTAAGTAAAGGTTAATTAAACCTGGTCCTAAAACGAACATGATTGCCATCGCAAATAATAAGAATGGAAAAGATGAAAATACTTGAATTAAAAATGAAATAACAGAATCTACTTTTCCACCAAAATATCCAGCACAAACACCCATTGTATAACCAATAACTGTCGCGATAATTTGTGAAATGATACCAACACTTAAAGAAACACGGCATCCATAAATAATTCTTGAGAAAATATCTCTTCCTAAATCATCTGTACCAAACCAATGTTGTCCGCAAGGTTTCATTAAACGATCTGTAAGAACTTGTTTGTTTGGATCATAAGGAGCAATCAATGGTGCAAATAAAGCAATTAAACATAAAAGAATAACGATGAACAAACATACCATTGCTACTTTATTTTTCTTGAAAATGTTCCAACTGATTGACCAATAACTTTGATATGTTTGATCTTTTTTCTTTTTAAACATTTTATGATGACTCCTTTCCTAAACGAATTCTTGGGTCGACTACTGTATAAAGTAAATCAACTACTAAATACATAATGACACAAATAACCGCAATATACATCACGCCACCTTGGACGATTGGTAAATCACGTGTATTAATACTATCTACTAACATTTTTCCAATTCCCGGAATTGAAAATACAGATTCTACTAAGACAGATCCTGTTAAGATGTTTCCTAAATCAGATCCTGCAATTGTAATAATTGGAATTAACGCATTACGTAAAGCATGTTTAATTGTAACAACCCAACCTTTTAAACCTTTAGCTTCAGCTGTACGGATGTAATCTTGTGATAAAACATCTAACATACTTGTTCTTGTAATACGAGCAATACTTGCTGCATATCTTGTACCTAAGGCAATACCTGGCAAGATAAATGATTTAAAACTATCAATACCTGATAAAGGTAATAAATTAAATTTCAAACAGATAACAATTTGTAAGATGATAGCAATCCAAAATGCGGGAGCTGAAATACCAAATACAGAAATTGTCATTAAAGCTGAATCAACCCACTTACCATGATTAACGGCAGCCACAACACCTACTACTATCCCTAAAACAACAGCTAATATATAAGCAATACCAGCAAGCTTAGCCGTTACTAAAAATGAACTTGTTAAAATATCAATTACTGGTTTATTTTGGAAATATGATGTTCCAAAGTTTCCTTGAAGCATATTTCCTAACCAGCTGAAATATTGAATATAAATTGGTTGGTCTAATCCCATTTCATGTGTAACACGTGCAATCGTTGCTTGATCAGCGAACTCACCTAACATGATTTCAACTGGATTACCAGGCACAATGTTTAACACAAAGAATGTGATTAACGAAATACAAAAAACGACACCAATAGCTTGTAATACACGTTTTAGTAAATACTTCGTCATATTTTTCCTCCTTTTTCCTACAATAAATATATGGAATGCATTGCTGCATTCCATATATGATTAACACTTATTTAATTTCATTTACTATTTTTTAGATAAATCAATATCAATGTTATATAAATGATAAATTAAGTTTCCTAATTTAGCATTTTTTACATATGGTTTAGCAACAAATTGTAACTTACCATAATATAATGGAATTGTTCCATAATCTTCACGAGATAAGATATAATCTGCTTTTTTGTATAATTCAACACGTTTATCAGAATCATTTGATTCTCGAGCTTCTTTCATTAATGAATCGAATTCAGGATTATTGTAGAATACACCTTTTCCTACAGCGTTTTCTGAATAGTAATAAGTATACATTTGGTTATCAGCATCTGCATATAATGGGAACCAACCAAGAACTGTAGCTTGTAATTCACCAGCAGCTCTAGCTGAAGACCAAATACCTGCATCAATTGTTTCTACATTCATAGTAATTCCAGCTTCTTTTAAGTAAGCTTGTAATGCAGTAGCGATTTTTTCTTCTTTTTGTCTAACTTTGCAAGTAAATGTAGGGTTTGAAATACCTGCATCAGCTAAAACTTGTTTAGCTTTTTTAACGTTATGTTCATAAGTTTTTAATTTGTCATCATGACCTGGAACACTTGGATTTAAGAATGATGAAGCTGGTTCAGCAGCACCATTTAATACAGTACTACATAATTCTTTACGATTAATAGCTAATGAGATTGCTTCTCTAACTGCTTTATTACTTAATACTGGATCATTATCTTTAATTGATAAGAAATATGTACCTAATGGAGTTACTTGAGTAATTTCATCTTTTAAATCACTATCTTTATATTGATCTAATAATGAAGTATCTAAGTCACACATATCAATGTTACCTTGTTCATATTCCATCATTTTTGTACTTGCATCATCAATATAAACAATTTCTAAACGATCTAAGTTAGGTTTTTTACCATGATATTTTTTATTTGGTACCATTACAACTTTAGTTTGTTCATCATTTTCTTTAATTACATAAGGACCAGTACCAATTAAGTTAGTTCCTTTACCCCAGTTTTCACCAGCAGCAGCACATGCATCTGAAGGATAAATTGAAGCATAGTCCATACCTAAGTTAGCAACAAATGGCGCAAATTTGTAATTAATATGTAATTTAAAAGTGTAATCATCAACTGTTTCAAAACCACTTAATTCAGTAGCTTTACCATCTAACATATCTTGAGCACCAGTAATCATGTTGTACATATATGTATTTGTACATCCTGTTGCTGGTGTAAACATTCTTTCGAATGTATATTTAACATCTTCAGTAGTTAAATCAGAACCATCTGAGAATTTAACACCTTTTTTAAGTGTAATTGTATAAGTTAATCCATCATCAGATACCTCTGGCATATCTTTAGCAAGAACACATTCTTCTTTATTATCATCATTCCAACGATATAATCCCTCTAATACGTTGTCAGCAACAGAAGAAGCCCCTGAGGTAGTGTTAGTTTGCATATCTAAACCAACTTTTGGATTAGATTGACCAAAGCGAAATACTTTTTCGCCATTTTCTGTACTTTTGCTTGAGCTACTTGAACCACCACATCCAGCTAAGGATACAGCCATTGCAGCAACAGCAAGAACAGATAAAGATTTCTTTAATAAGTTCATTTCCCTTTCCTCCTAGTTTTAACAATTCCCTACTTAAACTTTCTTAAAGTACTTTTGTATTATATCAAAGGGCTTTCTTGATTTCAACAGAATGTTGCATTTTTGTATACAATTGAAAACAATTATCTAATTTCATACCTTATTATTTTATGTTTTTTTGCAAAAAATGTTCTTGTTTATGCAAAAAAACAATATCCAATCCACATGGATATTGTTTTTCATTTTAAAGCATACTTGTCATTCCACCATCAATAACAAGTAATTGTCCTGTTGTATAAGTACAAGCATCACTTGCAAAATAGATAAGTGCTCCGTTCATTTCACCTTCACGACCAAATCTCTTAAGAGCTACTCTGTTTTTTAAAACAAGAGAACCTGGTGCATCTAAAGCATCATGTGTCATTTCTGTATCATAGACACCTGGTGCAATCGCATTAACAAGAATACCATAAGGTGCTAGATCTCCTGCCATGGCTTTTGTAAGGTTAACAACCCCACCTTTAGCCGCAAAATAACTCACTTGAGCAGGTCCAGCTTGAATACCACCAACCGATGAAATATTAATAATTCTTCCATATTTTTGTTTCATCATAATAGTTGAAACTTCTCTTGCCATGAGGAAAACACCTTTTAAATCTGTATCTAAAACTTTATCCCATTGGGCTGTTGTATGATCATGAAGACCACTTGAGTATTCAACAACACCAGCATTATTTACAAGAATATCAATTTTTCCAAAATGATTGACGACAGCATTAACCGCATTTTTAATACTTTCTTCATCTGTAACATCACATGAAACAGGTAAACAATCATGTCCATTTTGTTTTAATTCTTTAGAAAATTCTTCTAATCTTTCTTTTCTACGTGCAAGGATAGCGACATCGCATCCTTGTTCACTTAATGCTCTTGCAAATTGTTGTCCAAGCCCACTTGAAGCTCCTGTAACAACAGCTACTTTTCCAGTTAAATCAAATGTTATCATGATTATATCTCCTATTCCATCACACGAATTGCATGATATCCTTCATGAATTGCAGTTAAAATTTTTCTTGGTGCAACAGCATCTCCAATAACAGCAACTTCATCATATTTTTCATCTAATAAATCTTCTAATTGATTATTAGGTCTAAATCCAACAGCATTTAAAACAGTATCACATTCAAGCGTCATTGTTTTTCCATCTCTTTCAAATGTAACACTTGTTGGTGTAATATTTGTTACTTTAGCATTTGCTTCAACTTTAACGCCACGATCTTTAACCATTTTTCTTAAATGTTGATCATTATTTAAACAATGGTTCGCTGTAAATAAGATGTCTGGACACATTTCTACTAATGTGACATCTCCGTCTTTTCCAGCAATATCACAAGCAGCTTCTGTTCCAGCAAGTCCAGCACCGATAACAACGACTTTTTTACCAACTGTTGCTTGATGTGTTAAATAATCACTTGCAAGAACTGTTGTATCAATACCTGGAATTGGAGGCATTGCTGGTGTAGATCCTGCAGCTAGGATAACTTTATCATAATCACCTTCAAGATTATCTTTAGTAATAGGTGAATTTAAATGAATATTCACATCTAGTTTTTTACATTGTGTTTCTAAGTATTTAATTAATTTTAAAACATCAGCTTTAAAATCAGGTCCACCTGCTGGCCATAAAGTACCACCTAATTTATCTTCTTTTTCATATAAATCAACATCAAAACCACGACGTTTTGCAGTAATAGCAGCCATCATACCAGCTGGACCTCCACCAATAACTAATACATTACGTTTTTGACCATTTGGAAGTGGTAAAGCATAAGCTTTTTCTGCGTAACATAATGGATTAACTGCACAATAATAGTGTTTACCGCTAAATCCTGCAAGTAAGCATTCATTACATCCAACACATGGAGCGATATCTTCTTCATGATGTGCTTTGACTTTTTTAGGCCAATATGGATCAGCCAACATTTGATGTGCAAGTCCTACATAATCTAAGATTCCATCTTCAACAGCTTTTTTAGCTACTTCAGGATCTTTTAAGTTACCATCTCCTAAAACAGGTACACTTACAACATCTTTAATTGCTTTTTGAACATCTAATTTATATCCTTCTTTACTATAAACAGTAGTGATTGCTTGGAACCATTCTTCATAACATCCAGTATCAACATGTAAAGCATCAACCCCTGCTTTTTCTAAGATTTTAGCCATTTCAATACCTTCATCAATTGTTCTAAAACCTTCTACTCTTTGATGTGGTGTGAATTTAACTAAAACTGGCATTGTTTCAGGAATATTCTTTTTAATTGCTTCAATACATTCCAAAGTAAATCTCATTCTATTTTCTAAAGATCCACCATATTCATCTGTTCTATTATTCCATTGAACAGAATGGAATTGATCTAATAAATAACCTCCATAAGCATGTAATTCAACGCAGTCTGCACCAGCATTTACCGCTAGTGAAGCACTATAACCAACTTTTTCTACTAAATAATGAATATCTTCTTTAGAAAAAGGTTTACAAATTAAATCAGGGAACCAGAATGCTCCTACACTACCTGCACTATAAGGTGGTGTAAAAGGATCCGTAAATTGTTGACGTCCTAAACCTGGTGATAATTGTACACATACTTTTGCTCCATAAGCATGACATCTTTCAATTAACATATTTAATCTTTCTACATGATGGAAATCAGAAAGTTCTGTACATGGTCTTGGTTCATATTTTGTCGAAACAACGTTAGCACCTGTAATAATTAAACCAGCGCCACCTTTTGCTCTTTCTTCAAAATAATCAATACCTTCATTACAATAAGCTCCATCAGCTTCTCCTGTAGTACCCATAGGTGACATGAAAATTCTGTTTTTTAATTTCATTTTTCCTATGTATGTCTTATCAAATAAACTCTTAGCCATTTCTTTTTCCTCCTCATACCATAGTAAATGTTTATTTAACCCAAGTAAATTATATAACTATAAAAATAAATGTCAACGCTTCCATTAAATAAAAGTGAATTTTTTAACAAACTCTTTACATGAAATATATGTTATATTATTTTTAAGGAGAATTTTATGAAAATTACGAGAGAAGAAATATCAGATACTGCAGTTAAGCTTTTTTTAGATAAAGGATATAATAATGTAACCATTCAAGATATCTGTAATGAATTAAATATTACTAAACCTACTTTATATAAATATATAAGTAATAAAGAAGATCTTATTTTAGATCTTTATGATTCAACGATTGATCATCTTGTTAAAGATACTTATAAACTTGTTGATAGTGATAGTCACTATCAACAATTACTGATTGTATTTTCAACTTTAATTAAAGATACAAAGAAATATGGTTACGATTTATTTAGTCAAATGTTTATCGCTAATTTAAAAGAAAATAGAAATAGCTTTGCGATGAGAGAGAGTCTTACGAAACTATGTATCATCATCATAAAAAAAGCTCAAAAAAATAAAGAAATTCACAATCTTTCCAATCCTGAATTTATTTATCAAGCTTTAGCTCATACTTTTACAGGTCATGAAGCTTTATGGTGTATTAAAAAAGAAGAAAAATGTTTTGATGAATCTTTTTATTTAAGTATGAATGCTTTATTAGAAGTAGATTCCACTTATCAAGATTTATACAAAGAATATTTGTAAACAACTTATTTTATTGATAGAATAGTCGAGGTGATGAAAAATGCTTATAGAATGTTCAAATATAAAGAAATCATTTCAAGGAATTGATTTGTTGAAAGATATAAGTTTTAAAGTCGATGATCATGATAAGATTGCGATTATTGGTGTCAATGGTGCTGGTAAAACAACGATTTTAAATATCTTAATTGGTGAAGAAAGTTATGATAGTGGTGATTTGTTTAAGAGTCGTGATTTAAACGTTGGTTATTTAAAACAGCATCATGATTTAGATATGAATAAAACCATCTATGAATGTGCTTTAGAAGTCTTTGAACCTTTAATTAAAATAGAAAATCGTATGCGTGAATTAGAAGGCATCATGGCTTATGATCATAGTGATCAAGTCATGAATGAATATGATTCACTTACAAATAGGTTTAATGAAAAAGATGGTTTTAGTTATCCTAGTCGTATTGTTGGTGTTTTAAAAGGAATGGGCTTTGTTGAAGAAGATTTTCAAAAATATGTTTATGAACTATCTGGTGGTCAAAAAACCAGACTTTGTCTTGCCAAGCTTTTATTAGAAGAGCCTAAACTTTTGGTTTTAGATGAACCAACCAACCATTTAGATAGTCAAGCAATTTCCTTTTTAGAAAACTATTTAAAGGGTTATAAAAATGCTTTGATTGTGGTCAGCCATGACCGTTATTTTATTGATGTTGTTTCTAATAAGATTATTGAAATAGAAAATGGAAAAAGTCACAGTTATAATTGTCGCTATGAAGAATATTCTATTCAAAAAAGAACACAACGTGCTATTGATTTAAAACACTATATCAATCAACAAAAAGAAATAAAAAAAATACAAGAAAGTATTGATACATTAAAATCATTCAATCGTGAAAAAAGTATTAAACGTGCAGAATCCAAAGAAAAACAACTTGCAAAGATTGAACGTATTGATCGACCAGAAAATTTACCAAGTGCCATCACTGTTCAATTTACACCAGCTATTGAATCAGGTTATGATGTTTTAAAAGTCACTGATTTATCAATGCGTTATGATCAAATGGTTTTTGAACACTGTAATCTTGATATAAAAAAAGGTGAACGTGTGGCTATTGTAGGGGAAAATGGTGTTGGTAAAACAACTTTATTTAAAGCCCTTGTAGGTCAACTTCCTATTGATCATGGAAAAATACGTTTTGGTAGTCATGTAGAAATGGCTTACTATGATCAAGAACATGAATCTTTAAATTATAATAAAACAATTTTTGATGAAATTAGTGATTGTTATCCACGTATGACTAATCAAGAAATTAGAAGTACCCTTGCTATGTTTAACTTTAGAGGCGATGATGTCTTTAAAGATATTGCCATGCTTTCTGGTGGAGAAAGAGGACGTGTTGTTTTAACAGAAGTTTTATTAAAACAAGCCAACTTCTTAATTCTTGATGAACCAACCAACCACTTAGACATTTCTTCTAAAGAAGTCCTAGAAGAAGCTTTAAAGAGCTTTGAAGGAACGATTTTATTTATTAGTCATGACCGTTATTTTATAAATAAAATTGCAACGCGTGTGATTGAAGTACAAAAAGATCAATGTCTTTCTTATAATGGTAATTATGATGATTATTTAGCTCAAAAGACACCTGTTGTAGAGACAACACAAAAAGTGGTTACCGAAGCAAGACAAAGACAGATCATTGATAAAAAAACAAAAAATGAAATTAAAAAGCTTGAAAGAACGATTGATTCTTTAGAAAAAGAAATTAATTCTTTAAAAGAGGAACTAACAAGTGAAGAAGTCATGAATAATTATAAAAAATATAATGAAATTACTGATTCTATTGATGAAAAAGAAATGGAATTAATGGAAACCATGGAAAAATGGGAACAGCTACAATCGTAACTGTTCTATTTTTTTCATAATTTAAAAAAAATAAATATATTTTTATAAATTATGTATAATACCATTGAATTTAAGGAGGATATATAGATGTTACACAAAACTTTAAAACCATTTCCTAAAGATTTTCTTTGGGGAGCAAGTACAAGTGCTTATCAAGTAGAAGGTGCTAGTTTAGAAGATGGAAAAGGTCCATCATGTCAAGACGTAAAAGTCGTGCCAGAAGGAACTTCTGATTTAAAAGTCTGTGCTGATCAATATCATAGATATAAAGAAGATATCGCTTTAATGGCAGAAATGGGATTCAAAACTTATCGTTTCTCAATTTCTTGGTCAAGAATTATTCCTGAAGGAACAGGAGCAGTAAATCCAAAAGGGATTGAATACTATAACAACGTTATCAATGAATGTTTAAAATATGGAATTGAACCATTAGTAACTATGTTCCATTTTGATATGCCTGCAGCATTAGATGAACGTGGTTCATGGGGAAATAGAGAATCAATCGATTGGTTCTTAAACTTCGCAAAAGTTATGTTTGAAAACTTTGGTGATCGTGTTAAATATTGGTTAACAATCAATGAACAAAACATGTTAACTTTAGTTGGACCAGTTATTGGAACATTAATGATTCCTGAAGGATGTACAAATGTTTTAAAAGAAACTTACCAACAAAACCACCATATGTTAGTAGCACAAGCAAAAGCGATGGCTTTATGTCATGAAATGTTACCAGGTGCTAAAATTGGACCAGCTCCAAATATTTCATTAGTTTACCCAGCAAGCTGTAAACCAGAAGATGTTTTAGCTGCACAAAACTACAACGCTATTAGAAACTGGTTATACTTAGATATGGCTGTTTATGGTGTTTATAACAACTTAGTGTGGGCTTATTTAGAAGAAAATGATGCATGTCCTGAATTTGGTGAAGGTGACGAGGAAGCATTAAAGAGTGGTCATCCTGATTTCATCGGTTTCAACTATTATAATACTGCTACTGTAGAAGCAAGTGATGGAACTGAAAAATTAGATCCAGGTGCAGATCAACAAACTGCTCGTGGTGAAAAAGGTGTTTATAGAGGATATAAAAACCCTAACTTACCAACTACTGAATTCGGTTGGGAAATCGATCCTATGGGATTCAGAGCAACAATTCGTGAAATGTATTCAAGATATCGTTTACCAATGATCGTTACTGAAAATGGTTTAGGAGCTTATGATACTTTAACTGAAGATGGTAAAGTTCATGATCAATACAGAATTGAATACCTAAGAAAACACATCGAACAAATTCATTTAGCTATTTCTGATGGAGCAGAAATGATGGGATATTGCCCATGGTCAGCAATTGACTTAATTTCAACTCATGAAGGTATGGTTAAACGTTATGGATTTATTTATGTAGATCGTGATGAATTTGATTTAAAAACATTAGATCGTTATAAAAAAGATTCATTCTATTGGTATAAAAAAGTGATTGCTTCTAATGGAGAAGATTTAACTGACTAATAATTAAGTATTTTAAAAAGAAGTTTAACTTTGTTAAGCTTCTTTTTCTACTATTATAAAGCAAAAAATTACGAATTATTGCTTCGTAATTTTTTAGTAATATTTTAATTATTTTGTTATAGATTTTTTATTTTTATTGTGAATATACTCAGCCATTACAGCCATACTAATACTTCCTGTTACAACATATAAATAAACATGGTTTGTATCGCCTGTTTTAACTGCACTTGTTTTTTTAACAGGTTCATTTTTTATCGTATTTTCTACAGGTGTTTTTATTTCATCATTTAAAGATTGTTTAGCTGTCCATTGCCATAAATGTTCTCCATTATTTGCTGGCTCATTTTTAGCTGTATGAATCCAAGAACTATGTCCACCTGTTTCATATGTAGTTAATATAGCACCTTTATCTTTTAATAAAGTATAAACTCTTAATGCACTTTCTTCGTATTTAACTGTTGTATCATCTTTAGCTTGAATAACCCATGTTGGTATATTAATTGATTTTATCTCTTCATCTGTAATTATTCTACCTTCACCATATGTCTTTATGTTTTGTTGATCAATAGCTGGACATGTTGATACTACTGCAGCAAATAAATTTGGATTATGTACAACCATATCTAATGCCATATACCCACCTGCTGAACATCCATAAGAATATATTCTATTTGAATCAATATTATTATTTTTTATAATATTATTAATCAATTTTGTTGCATCATCAATATTTTCTGACCATTCATGTGGAGTTTGAGGTGCCAATACATATGCTCCATTAAAAATATTTTGTGCTTCATCGCTTGCTAAAGCAACAGCTCCTCTATTTGCTTTTAATTGAGAAAGATTATTATAGTGCAATCCTCTAAATCCAGATTCTCCACCTCCATGAAACCATACTATAAGTGGGTGTTTATTCCCATCATTTGCATTATTAGGTGTATAAAATTGATATTTTAATCCATTTGATTCACCTGCACTAAATTTATCAATTTCTTCATTTATGATTTTTTCATTTTGTAAAAATTGAATATTACTTAATTCACTTCCATCTTTTAATGGTAATCCCTTATTCAAAGTAATTTCATACTTTATATTCAATAAAGAATTACATCCTTTTAACGTTGAGAAATTTGCTGTAAAATCTAATGTGTTTTTCCCTTTTGTTTCTTTATTGGTCACTAAGTGTAAAATAATATTTCCATTTTTTTCTTCTACACTTTCAACTTCTCTTTCTTCATCATATAATCCACAATGTTGTAAACCAGATTGAGAATTAGGACCAAAAAATTCATTTTCAAGTTGACTAGAATATACTGTTGTTCCTGTTGCATGAACTTTAAACATATCTTTTGTTATCTTACTATGATCAATTTCTAGATTAGATGTTTTCAAAACAACAGAATCTATAGCTTCTCCATCATCATAAACTATAGAATGTAAATCAAAATTAACGTTTTGTCCATCTAATGCATAAACTGGAATAACTGCAAAAGAGAACAACAACATCATACTAAATAAATAAGTTGTAATTTTTTTCATGATACCCTTCCTTTCTATATTTAAAATATATAGAAAATAATAGATAAATTATATTTATTTAGTGACTTTATCGTCATTAATATGTGACTTTCTATATTGTCCTGGTGTCAATTTAAATATTTTTTTAAAAGAATTAATGTATTGTGTTTCGTTAGAAAATCCTGTATTAAACGCAATATCAGTAATTGTTTTGTTATTCAATTCTAACTCAATTAGCGATTTATTTAATCTATATTGAGTTAAATAATCTTTAAATGACATACCTATTTCTTTTTTAAAAAATCTTGAAAAATACTCTCTAGAATATCCAAAACGTTTTGCTACCTCATATACAAGCAATTCTTCATTATAGTGGCTATTAACATATTCTAATATATCTTTTGTCTTTTCTGTTTTAATCATTTTACGTTCATTTTTACAATTTTCGTATAAAAAAATTAACATTTCCAGTGTCACCATTAATATGTTCATATATTTGGTAGATTGATCACTTATATAAAAGCTATAAATATCCATCATATATTTTGTTATTTTCTTATTTAAAAACGGCTCGTCAATATTGAAATATATATTCTTAATATCAGGTATCATTTTCTTTAAAAATTCGTAATTTATATGCATTGTATATCCTACAATTTTTTCATCAAATTCTTTATATTGAGGTATAGAATAATGAATTTCTTCACAATTTGATATATTCACTTCATTCTCATAACGAATTCTTTTCACCCCATCATTAAAAAAAATAACTTTTCCTTCAAACACTATTGATAATTCTAAAGACCTGTGCCAATGTCCTGTACAAATTTTACATGGGCTTTTTTTATGAGGACAAATACTTATAGGTAAATTATTCATTGTTTTTGTTATTTCATAATATATTTTTTGCATTTTCCCTCCGACTTAAAATTCAATCAATTGAGTTATTATTTTTTAATAGCATTTTTTATATGTCTTAAATTTAAAATTTTCTAAAACGCTTATTACACGCCCTATGTAGAAAGCTGAAAATACAGTTCCTATACCAACACCATAAATAGAACTATGACAAATAAGACAAATAATGATTGTTGCTAGAATCATACTAATATCAAAGATGTTCTTACATAAAGAATAAGGTCTATGGAAAACTTCTGAAATACTTAATACCAAACCATCAACAGGTGTCATAATTAAATTTCCTTTAATCATAAAATACACACCTATTGCACAACACGTATTCCCTATTAATAACACAAGGATTTGTGTATAAAGATTCAAATTTATTGTAGGTATTATGTATTGATATAAATCTACCAAAAAACCAAAAATAAAAGAAAACGGAATTTCTAAAATAAACTTCATACTGATTTTTCTTTCAAGAATCATTTGAATACAAACGAAGATTAAATAAAAAACAATATTTGCTTGTCCAAATGTTAGAAAGGTTAAAAAACTTACCGCATAAGGAAGTGTACTAAAGGCCCCTACTCCTAAATCAGATAATGTATTACATGTAATCCCTAAAACTAATATATTCATTCCTAATAAATAATATAAATATCTTTTCATATCATCCCTCTTTTCATTCTTATTTTATAAACCTCTTTAATAACTTTCCAATATTATTATTTCATATTATAATAACTATAAGTTATGAGGTGATTTTATGAATATTAGACAACTTCAATATTTTGTTGATTTAAGTGAAACACTTAATTTTACAAAAACAGCTCAAAATTTTTATATTAGTCAAACAGCTATTACTAAACAAATTCAGTGTTTAGAAGGTGATTTAGATATTCCTTTATTTCATCGGTCAAAGAAATCTGTTTCTCTTACAAGTGAAGGACAAGCATATTTGCCATATGCCAAGAAAATATTAGAGGATATTGATTTAAGTTATAAAGTCATAGAAGAATATCGAAGAGGAAAGCGTTGTACTTTTTCTATTGGTTTTATTAAATCATTAGATGATGAATTACTTTTAAACTTATTACAAAAAATAAAAGAAAATTACCCTTTGATTCATCTACAATATCAAGCTTATTCACGTTTAGAACTATTACATTTATTTAAAGAAAGAAAACTAGATGCGATTATTACTTTTGAATATCCTGAAATAAAAGATGAAAATCATCTTTTATTAAAAAAAGGTCATTTAAGAAAATATTACCATCAAGATTGTTCTCTAAATAATTTAAAACTTATCTATGATGTAAGACAAGAATCGCTAGAAAACTATGAAATCGAACAAACACTTTTAAAAGTATGTTTAAAAGAAGGATATGCTATTTTACATGATTTTATCGAATCAAATCAGTATTCTAAATATCTTCAATATCAAGATTTAGATATTTCCTCTCCCATTTCCTTCTACTACCATTTAAATTCTACGAATAAAATCTTACAAAACATTATTCAGCTAATAGAAAAAGGATAGCCTCGCTATCCTTCTATATTTGTTATAAATTCTATTTCTTGATCACATTCAAAATATTGTTCAGTTTCTTCAACAATTTCTTTTCTTAAACCAATTAAACCAATTAAGTTTGGAATTGCCATACAACCATTAACAATATCCGCTAAAACAAAGATAAATTCCAAAGACATAAATGGTCCAATTGTAATAAATGTAATAAAAACAATTTTATAAATCTTTACAGCTTTTAATCCTTTAAGATAATACATACATCTTTCACCATAATAATTCCATCCAATAATTGTTGTAAAGGCAAAGAATACAAGACCAATATTGACAATATATTTACCAATTAATGGAATAAATAGTCCCACTGAAAATGCATGTGTTGTCATCGCTGCACCATCTAATCCTGTTGTATAAGATTGTGTCAACACGATAGCAAGACCTGTCATTGTACAAATAACAATCGTATCAATAAATGTCCCTGTCATTGAAACTAGTCCTTGTTCTACACAAGAATCTGTCTTTGCTGCAGCTGCCGCAATTGGAGCACTTCCAAGTCCACTTTCATTCGAGAAAATACCTCGACTAATTCCCTTTTGCATCGCAATAACCATAGTAATTCCAGTTCCTCCACCAAAAACTGCTTGAGGTCTAAAAGCTGATTTAATAATTAAAGCAATAGTACTTGGTAATACTGTAATATGTGACACAAGTATTAAAACAACCCCTCCAATGTATAAAACGCACATAAATGGAATAACTTTTTCTGCCACCGAAGCAATTCTTTTGATTCCTCCAATGGTAATAAAAGCAACTGCAATTGTTAGAAGAATTGCTGTTATGTAACGTGGAATGCTAAATGACATAGTAAGAGCATCAGAAATTGATTTTACTTGCGTAAATGTTCCAATTCCAAGTAACGCCACACTGACTCCAAAGAAAGCAAATATTTTTGCTAGAAACGGACTATGTAGACCTTTTTCTAAATAATACATTGGTCCTCCTGCAATCTCACCATTTTCATCTTTTTGACGATAACGAATTGCAAGTAACCCTTCGGAATATTTAGTAGCCATCCCAAAAAAGGCTGAAATCCACATCCAAAATAAAGCACCTGGACCACCTGCTGCAATTGCTGTAGCAACTCCAACAATATTTCCTGTTCCAATTGTTGAAGAAAGTGCTGTACATAAAGCTTGAAAACTGCTGACATCCCCTTCCCCTTCATGCTTTTTAAAGATACATTTAAAAGCTAATTTTAGTTTTGTAAGCTGTATCAATCTTAATTTGAAGGTAAAGTAAATACCTGTACCTAATAATAAACAAATAAGTGGTAATCCCCATACAAGATTATTAATTTGTTTTAATATTTGTGTTAGTAATTGCATAAAAAAACTCCTCCTAATAAATTAGTCGGAATTAATAATGAAAAAATACTATTTAGCCACTGTCCTTTTACCTGAGAGTTTCACCCTTTTGGGTTTGCTCCTTCGGTGTTCAATTTAATGAATCTCTCCAATGGTTCGTCCAATAGCGATCCTTTTACCTGAAATCTTTAATTCTTCGGTGTTCATATAGAATCTCTTTCGCCATTATCATCCGATATATACATTTCCATTATAGCAAATTGTATACAGTTGTAAATATTTATTTTATAAATATTATTTGTTATAATGCACATATGAAAAAAAATAAATATTTAATACTTACAATACTTTGGATGATTTTTATCTTTGTAATGTCACATACTCCAGGAAATGATTCTTCTAAACAAAGTAATTTTATTGTGAATATTATTGTTCAAATTCTACCAATTACAAGAAATACACTTTCCTTTATCGTAAGAAAATGTGCTCATATGACAGAATATGCCATTCTTGCATTTTTAATCTATAAAACAATTGTACATATTGAAAAACCATTGATAAAATCATTCATTTTTACATTTTTATATGCTTGTACAGATGAATTTCATCAACTCTTTATTGCTGGCAGAGCTGGACAAATAAGAGATGTGTGTATTGATTCAACAGGGGCATTGATTATGCTTTTAATTATTTATATCATTAATAAAAGAAAGGACAAAAAAATCGGTTCATAGAACCGATTTTTAATATATACTAAATACCAAATAATAAGTCTACATAAGTTGGAATTGGCCAATAAGAATCATCTACTAATTCTTCAATTGTATCAATTGTTTCTCTTAATGATTGCATAATACCGAAGACATCATCTCTCCACATAGTAGCAACTTCGAAGATTTCTTCTTCGCTTGCTTGTGCTTTTGCGATATTATTTTCTAATGTTTTTAATTTATCTTTAGCTTCTTGTAATAATGTTGCAAGTTTTGTTGCATCTTCAGTTAAGAATGCTGCTGGAATACCTGCTTCTTTTGCAGCAACAACTTCTGACGACACTTTAGCTAAATAATCACAAGCTGCTGGATAAATTTGTGTTTTAACCATTTTAACTGCAGTTAAAGCTTCAACTTGAATTGTTTTAATATAGTTATCTAATAAGATTTCATAACGTGAAGCGATTTCTACTTTTGTATAAACACCTTGACGATCTAACATATCAATATATTTTGGATCTTTTAAGCATTTCAAAGCATCAACAGTGTTTTTGTGGTTAGGAAGTCCACGTCTTTTTGCTTCTTCTTCCCATTCAGCTGAATATCCATCACCATTGAAGATAATTCTCTTATGTTCAGAAATAAATTCTTTAACAACTTCTTCAAATGATTTTCCACCTTCAATAGCATCAGCCATTTGAGTCATTTCTTCAGCTAACATAGAATTTAAAATTGTGTTAGGACCAGCTACAGATTGTGCAGAACCAACTGCACGGAACTCAAATTTATTTCCAGTAAATGCAAATGGTGAAGTTCTGTTACGATCTGTATTATCTTTAGAGAATGTTGGAACAACAGAAACACCTGTATCAAAACGTCCAATTTCTTCATGATCAGATTTTTTACCAGTACAAATATCTTCTACTACTTTATCTAATTCTTCACCTAAGAACATAGAAATGATTGCTGGTGGTGCTTCGTTAGCTCCTAAACGATGATCGTTTCCAGCAGAAGCAATTGACATACGTAAGATTTCAGCATATTCATCAACAGCTTTGATTGTACAAGCTAATGCAGCTAAGAATGGTTTATTTTCTTCAGGATTTTTTCCTGGATTAAATAAGTTGATTCCTGTATTAGTAATTACTGACCAGTTATCATGTTTACCAGAACCATTTACTCCAGCAAATGGTTTTTCATGTAATAAACAACGTAAACCATGTTTTTTAGCGATATCTTGAGCAATTTGCATTAATAAATGGTTGTTGTCTGTTGTAATATTTACTTTTGCATAAACACAAGCAACTTCATGTTGTGCTGGTGCAACTTCATTATGTTTTGTTTTAGATGGAATTCCATATTTCCATAATTCAGCATCTAAATCTTTCATGAAAGCCGCAACTTTACGTTTTAAAGAACCGAAGTAATGATCTTCTAATTCTTGTCCTTTTGGTGCCATAGCTCCAAATAAAGTTCTACCAGTTAATTTTAAATCCATACGTTCTTGATAATATTTATCATCAACTAAGAAATATTCTTGTTCAGCCCCTACTGAAGCAGAAACTTTAGTTACCCCTTCAACCCCAATTAAAGGTAACAAACGACAAGCTGCTTTACTTAATGCATCACATGATCTAAGTAAAGGTGTTTTCTTATCTAATGCTTCCCCAGTATATGAACAGAATAACGTTGGAATATATAATGTTCCATCTTTAACGAATGAAGGTGATGTACAATCCCATGCTGTATATCCTCTTGCTTCGAAAGTAGCTCTTAAACCACCTGATGGAAATGAAGAAGCATCAGGTTCTCCTTTTCTTAATGTTTTCCCGCTAAATTCTAAAACAGCTTTTGACCCATCTGGTTCTAAGAAAGCATCATGCTTTTCTGCAGTTAATCCTGTCATTGGTGTAAACCAGTGAGTAAAATGTGTAGCTCCATGTTCAACTGCCCAAATTTTCATTGCATTCGCAATAACAGTTGCACATTCTTTTGATAATTCTTCGCCTTTATCAAGCGATTCATGGAATGCTTTATATGTTGATTTAGGAATTCTTTCCTTCATAACATCATCAGTAAAAGCTAGGCATCCATAATCTTCAACTAACTTGTTAAATTCCATCTTTGTATCCCCCTTATTTAGTATATAAATTATCATTTATATGATGTCATTATACAAACGAAAATATAGGTTGTCAACAACTATTACAAAGTTTTTATCATTTTGATAATTTTTTATTTATTTTATACAAAAAAAGAGCTGCATACTATTGAGCAGCAGTTCTTTTAGCTTTCTTTTCTTCTTTTCTTCTTTTCTTTTCCCATTTACGATGAGTTTGGTTATATTCTTCAACTTGACAGTGAATTCTCTTATTTGAATGAACAACAGCATCCACAAATCCCATTTGATCTTTTGGAGCAACTGTTTGACGAGTTCCATCATCCATATAGATTTCATATGAATGTGCATTTGTAATGATCTTTGTCATTTTAGCGATTGGATCTGTAATTGTTTCACAGTTCATTAAGTTAATTTCTTTTGTTTTTCCAATTCTTCTATGAATTTCTAAAGTTCTTCTTTTTACAACATATTTATAAGGTCTATATCCAAATAAATACCCAATAGCAATGACACCTAATACAACAACCGCAGGTAAATCACTAAAATTACCCGAAACAATCATATACACCACATAGATTGCATAAAATACACTAAAGTATGCAGCAGGTAAATTTAATTGAACTTTAAATTCTTTTTCAAATGGTGTTAATTCCGCATTTGATTCGACTTTTTTTGATTCCATAAAAACCCCTCTTTAATTCTATACTTTCAATATTTAATAAATATCAATTTTCTTTAATAAAGTCAACTCATATTCATTAAATATTTTTTTAAAAAATAAGGGACGGGGAATCCCGCCCTTATTCATTATCTTATTTAATTTATCAATATTAAGCTTCTGCAGCTTGTTTGTTTTGATATTTTTCGTAAGAGATTAAGAATGGTACATAGATAACTGTTGAAACAACAATTAAGATTGCTTGAGTTACTGCACCCATTACGTTAGCACCACATGCTAAGAAACCAAATACGATTGGTGGAGTTGTCCAAGGTACTGTTAAACATGCAACTGGACAGAATCCGATAACTGTTAATACATAACCAATAATGATTGTGATTAATGGAGCAACTACGAATGGAATACCTAAGATTGGGTTTAATACCATTGGAATACCAAATGTAACTGTTTCGTTGATATTGAATAATCCTGGAACTAATGATAATGTAGCGATTGCTTTATTATCTTCACGTTTACCAAAGATCATGATTGCGATTACTAAACCGATAGTAACACCTGAACCACCGAATTCACCCCACATTTGTAATGCATACATGTTGATGATGTTTGTTGGTTTTTCACCTTTGTTGAATTTTTCAACGTTTTCAAGTGCTAATGGTGTAAATAATGCTTCTTTTACTGCAGATAACATGTTGTTACCATGAATACCTACTAACCAGAATAACATGATTACTAAATAGATAATCATAACACCTGGGATTGTAGCACCTACAGCCCCTAAAGGACCTTGGATACCATTTTTGATAACGTCATTTAAGTATAAACCAGTTAAGTTATAACAAGCAGAACCAATACAAGCTGTGATGATTAAAGTGATAGTAGCTGGTACTAAAACTTCGAATGCACGAGCAACTCCTGGTGGAACTTGTTCTGGCATTTTAATTTTTAATGCATCTTGTTTTTCAAAGAAGCAGAATAATTCAACAGATAACACACCGATGATCATACCAGTGAATAAACCAGTAGCTCCTAATTCGTTACCAGCAATACCAGTGAAAGCTTCTTTAGCTCCATCTACCATGTGTGAAGTGTTTGTAACTGATAACCATGCAGCTAAACCTACTAAACCTGGAATATAACCAGCTCTTTCAGCTCCCATGTTCCAAACACCGATTTCTTGGGCGATACCAAGAGTGATACCAACTGTGATACAGCTGATTGTACAGAAGTTAACGGCTTGGAATGCAGGATTTAAGAAATCTAAAGCCATGATTGGTTTGAAGAATAATCCTAAACCTGTTTGGTCGTTAACTAATACGTTACACCATAAAACCCCGATTGCCCCAGCGATTGTTAAAGGCATGAAGTTTTGGAACGCATTTTTAATTGCAGATAAATATTTGTTTTGACCGCACCATGCACCAGCGCGACCTAAGACATCCGCCATTTTGTCCATAAATTTTTCCTCCCTTAAATATTTTTTTGACACTAATAGTATAATCTATTATGCAAATAAAAGTCAATGGTTTTTTAAATTAAAAGTACCATACTTTTAATTTTAAAAAACATATTTTTTTAAAAAATCCGCATAAAATAAGGGTTTTTCAAGGTTTAAAAAGCCGGTATTTTTCTTGAATTTTTTTGTAAAAAAAAGAAAACGCTATCATTTTAATAGCGTTTTTGATGTGTTTTTCACTATTGAACAGTAACAGTTTGAAGTTCAAATTTATTGTAATGATACCTTGTAAATGAATATTCAAAGATAATCCCACTACTTAAATAAGCTGTCTGTTCTACCTCAATATAAGGTTCATATTCTTTTAATCCTAATTGTTCTTGTTCCAGTGGACTTGATAAATGTGCACGAATTGTTTTATGAGAACTTTGAATCTTTAATTTTAACTCTTTTTCTATATACTGATAAATCGAGCCTTTTAAATGTTCCAATTTTAGATTTGGAATAATTGAGATGGGCATATATGTAATCTCTAGACAATACGGCAAATCATCCACTACTCTTTTTCTAATAATATGATAGACAAAGGATCCCTCTTCTATTTGTAATTTTTTAGATATATGTTCATCGCTAGGAATAACAGAAAACTCGATAATTTCACTTTTTAAATCCACTTTTCCATCTAATTTTCGTGTTAAGCCTAATCCTGATTGTTTAAGTTGTGTGGCATCTTCTGAAGAAGCATCATAATCTTTAACAAAAGTACCTGCTCCTCTTCTTCTTACAATTAAACCTTCTTTGACTAATATATCTAATGCTTTTTTCATTGTTTCTTTATTACAATGATATGCAACACATAATACATATTCATAAGGGAGTTTTTGTCCATATGTATATTTCTTATCAAATATTTTACTTCTAATATCATCTGCGATATCAATATATTTAACCATAGACTATCCCTCCTACCATATCTAAAAATACCATACTTTTAATTAATTTGCACGGACTTTTTAACAAGAAGATTATTTTTGTGTAAAAGAAAAAACAATCCTAAGATTGTTTAAACTGTGGTAAATAGTCTTTATGCGCTTCAATAAGTTCATCAATAACAATATTAGCATCATGATCAATTTGACATAACAGATCCATATTTAAAGCTGTTACAGCTAAATCTCTATTTCCAGTAACCGCTGCTTCACAAACCATTCTTTCAAAAGCTTTCATCATATGCACATAACCACTAATTGGTAATTTTAATTCACCTGTTGCAATTGGTTGAGGTCTATATTTCTTTTCCAATATTTCCTTTTTGATTCTTTCTTTATTGTTTTGAAAATACGTATCAATTTCATAAACGATCATTTTATCAACTCCCACTACACCCTTATTACGCTTGACCCTCTTGACTGCTTCATTTAGATTTTTATCATCTAATATCACTTCAATTAATCTCATGTTGTTTCTTCCTTCACTCGTAAATATATTTGAAACCATTCCTTCTACCTTCATCTCCATGGAATTGCGATTTCCAATTATGAGACCATTCTCGATTTCGAACTGTTCAAACATTGCTTATGATGAGTAAACATCATATAAACATTAGGTCCTTTAGTATTGTGTGTCCTACCTACTACGACCTCAGCTGACTTTTTGTGACAAACCTTTCTCGACCAACGGTACCATCACTGCTTTTAAAGTTTACTGGAATTCGTTGTCCACAAAACCTCCCGGGGTAATTCACTAATCCTCTAACTTTTACAACGTCTTGATTTACTGTCTTGGTTTTACGTTTACCTTTTGGACTTCGATTTGTAATGCAATCTCATCCACCATTTAGCCTTATATCAAGTTTCTGTTCGTACGCTCAAAAGAATCACTACACCACTTCCTCCATCCTTGCCATCACTGACAACGACTTGTGGTTCATTACACTTGGCGGTAAATACCTGTGGTTGGTTTATCTCCAACTGAATTAGTGCCATGCCCGGCACACATTAAAAAAATCGCTTGATATTATCTATCAAACGATTCTTTCATTAATCTAATTGTATTTGTTTTACAATTTCATTATCAAATGTTTTAATTGTAAAACAGTCATTTTCATAAATACCATAGCTATTCGTACCTTCTTTAGGTAAAGAAATCGAAGACGGATTTAAAATATAAATACCGTTTTCTTTTTTAGCAAGTGGTTTATGAAAATGTCCATAAATCAAAATATCATTTTCATTTAATAAAGGAAGTTGATCTTCATTAAATAAATGTCCATGTGTCATAAAGAAATGATGTTGATCAACATCCATCAAAGCATAGTCACTACGCATAGGGAAATCTAAAACCATTTGATCAACTTCACTATCACAATTTCCTCTAACTGCAATAATATCCTTCTTTAAAGGATTTAATAAAGCAATAACCTTCTTACAATTATAATCCTTAGGTAAATCATTACGTGGTCCATGATATAAAATATCCCCTAAAATAATAAGTTTATCCGCTTTTTCTTCATGATATTTTTCAATGGCCCTATTTGCCCAATAATAAGAACCATGAATATCTGATATAAACATTACTTTCATACAATTACGCTCTTCTAATTGTTTTGATCACAACTGGTGCTGTTGGACAATCTTGGAAGTTTGTAGGGACATTGGCAATTTGATCTACAATATCTAAACCTTCAGTAATTTTACCAAATGCAGCATATTCACCATCTAAATGTGGTGCTGGTTTATGCATAATAAAGAATTGTGAAGATGCTGAATCTTTGATCATTGTTCTAGCCATAGATAAAACACCTTCTGTATGTTTTAATTCATTGTTAACACCATTGCTTTTAAATTCACCTTTAATAGAATCACAATGTTTTTCTTTAAAGTCTTTTGTATATCCCCCACCTTGAATCATAAATCCTGGGATAACTCTATGGAAAATCAATCCTGCAAAAAAATCTTCATCAATTAATTTTAAAAAGTTTTCTACTGTAATTGGTGCAACTTCAGGATAAAGTTCTCCTTTCATCACATCTCCATTTTCCATTTCAATTTCAATTAATACTTTTTCCATTCTCTAATTCTCCTTATCTACAACGTCTACATCAACAACCTTATTTTCAATAGATTGTTGTTTTTCTTTTTTCTTCTTCTTTAAAAGAAATCTTACTACAAAATAAACAAGTACAACTCCTGCCGCAATTCCAAATAACCAAACAATATTCTTTACTTGATCAAATTGATAAGCTGTCGCTACCACTAAACATAAGTTAATAATATTCATTGATCCTGCTAATTTATATTTTTGATTAACAATAAAATTTAAGGAAAGCGCAGATGAAGCAAATAACCCAACAATAAGCATAACTTCCATACTATGTACCTCCTTGTATCATTCTATCATAATAGAATCATTTTTGTTATATATTATTTAGTATGGACACTTGCATTAAGCATGTCAGTAATAGATATCATTGTAAAATTACTTCTATATATAACAAAAATAACTACCTCCTGTTTCTAGAAAAGTGTGTGATAGTTATTTCATACTATTAAAATCCAAGGTGAACCGTTTGTTGTTCTTTTTTCATATTCATTATAATTAATTTTTTAAACAATTCTATAAAATCTTATCTATCTAATTTCATATATAACAGCGGATAAGGGTTTCCTGCTTCATCTAATTCTGTTTTCTTGTATGTTTTAAATCTCATTACTTCATAAAAACCAATAGCCTGTGGATTTTGCTCATTTACCGTTAATTCACAAACACCATAATTCTTCATACCATATTGTAGTAAAGCTTTACCTAGCCCTTTTCCTCTTTGGTTAGAAGCTATAAACAACATCTCTAATTTATGATTTTCAATTCCCATAAATCCCACAGCATCATCATTATCTACAACCATCAAATGTTCAACATTCTTTAATGCCATTGGAATATATTCTTTAATATGTTCAATTTCTTGTTCATTTAAAAATGTATGTGTGGCTTTTACAGAATCTTCCCAAACATTTACAGTGTATTTAATAGTTCATCATTTCTACCTTTTATCTCAATTATTTTCACTGATCATTTTCACCCTATTCTCTCTACCCATATTTATCATCGATTTCTTTCACTTTAACTATGATAATATAATTATATGAAATAGCCCTACCAAATAGGTAGGGTCATTTATTTTGTTAATATCTTTTTTATTTAGCAAATTGTTTAATTGCATCAGCAACAGCTGCTGTCACATCTTTATTGAAGATTTTTGGCATGATATTTTCTTCATTTAAATCTTCATCACTGATTGTATCTGCAATAGCTTTAGCCACAGCTACTTTCATTTCTGGTGTAATTGAAGGAACTCTTGCTTCTAATGCTCCTTTAAAAATACCAGGGAAAGCTAAAACATTATTAATTTGATTTGGATAATCTGAACGACCTGTTCCAACAACTCTTGCTCCTGCTGCTTTGGCTTTTTGATAAGTAATTTCTGGTTCAGGATTTGCCATTGCAAAGATAATTGGATCATTGTTCATTGAATGAACCATTTCATCAGTTACTAGATTTGGTTTAGAAACACCTACAAAAACATCTGCACCTTTTAATGCATCAGCTAATGTACCTTGCATATTATCAGGATTAGTAATATCACATAAAGCACGCTTATGAGGAATAAGTCCTTCTTGTCTATCTTTATATAAAATTCCAAATTCATCCACTGCAATAATTTTACCAACACCGGCTGTATGCATCATTTTAATAATAGCCGTTCCTGCTGCTCCTGGCCCATTTAAAACAACTGTAATATCTTTGATATCTTTTTTTGTCACTCTTAAAGCGTTATATAAGGCCGCTAAAACAACAACAGCTGTTCCATGTTGATCATCATGGAATACAGGAATATCTAACATTTGATCTAATCTTTCTTCGATTTCAAAACAATCTGGAGAAGCAATATCTTCTAAGTTGATTCCACCAAAACATGGTGCAATATTTTTAACTGTTTGAATCAATTCTTCTTTATCTTGTGTATCTAAACAAATAGGTACCGCATTGACATCTCCGAATTTTTTAAATAGAGCAGCTTTTCCTTCCATGACTGGAATCGAAGCTTTGGCTCCAATATTTCCAAGTCCTAAAACAGCTGTTCCATTTGAGACAACAGCAATTGTATTTGATTTTGTTGTATAACGATAAACATCTTCTTCATTTTCAGCAATCTTACGACAAGGTTCAGCAACCCCTGGCGTATAAACAACAGACATATCATCCATTGTATTAATTTCACAATTTAATTCCGTATGTATTTTCCCTTGATGTTTTTCATGTAATTTCAAGGCTTCTTCATAATAATTCATTTTCATCACCCGCCACTATTATACCTATAAAATAGACAATTCGTCTAATCTTTTTTATCTAAAACATAACCATGATCCATTGGTCCTTGTCCTTGTCCTAAATCAAGCATTGCCGCAAGCGCTCCCGAAATATAATCTTTAGCTTTTTTAACAGCATTTTCCAAATTTTCACCTCGTGCTAAATAAGAAGCAATCGCACTTGATAAAGTACATCCCGTACCATGAGTATTATTGTTATTAATACGTTTTCCTTTAAACCATTGATAATTACCTTCTTTATAAAGTAAATCATTAGCATCATTGATTTGATGTCCGCCTTTAAGTAATACTGCACAATGATAATGATCTCCAATATATTTAGCTGCTGTTAACATTTCTTCTTCATTATTGATTTTTAATCCTGATAAAACTTCGGCTTCAGGAATATTTGGTGTTAAAACCGTTGCGAGTGGGAAGAGATTTTCTTTTAATGTATCAATAGCTTCATCACTAATAAGTTTTGCCCCACTTGTAGCCACCATCACAGGATCAACAACGATATTACGTGCATGATATTGTTTTAACTTTCCACTAATAGATAAAATGACTTCTTTTTGAGAAACCATTCCAATTTTAACAGCCATTGGATAAATATCTGTAAACACACTATCCATTTGACTAGCCACAAAAGAAGCATCGACATCATAGATAGCATCGACTCCTGTAGTATTTTGAGCTGTTAGTGCTGCAATAACCGACATGGCATAAACACGATTAGCAAGCATTGTTTTTAAATCTGCTTGAATTCCTGCACCTCCACTACTATCACTTCCTGCAATTGTAAGGCAAGTTGGCATTTTGTTAGAGATAACTCTTTGAATTTTATCTTTTAATAGGCTACTTGCTTTTTGGATATCATCACTTCCAAAGATACTTGAAACGATAGCAACACCATCAATAGCAACACCCATAAATTCTAAGATATTCACTTGATTAATACCACCAATGGCAACCACAGGAATATCAACTTTTTGACAAATTTCATTTAATGTATCCATTGAAATATTTTGTGCATCATCTTTTGTTTGAGTTGTAAAAATAGCTCCGACACCTAAATAATCAGCCCCATTTTCTAAAGCTATTTTTGCTTCTTCATAATTATGTGCAGATACACCAATAATTTTATCTTCACCTAATATTTTTCTTGCTTCTTTTAAATTTAAATCATCTTGCCCAATATGGACCCCATCTGCATCAATTTCTTTACACAATTCAACATCATCATTAATAATCAAAGGAACATGATGTTTTTGACACACACTTTGAACATCCAATGCTTCTTGTTTAAATGCTTCATGTGTCATTTCTTTTTCTCTTAGTTGAATCATTGTTACACCACCAAGAATGGCTTCTTCAACTAATTCCGACATTTTTCTTCCTTTTAAATATTTTGAATCTGTTACTCCATATAATAATAAATCTTCTTTATTTAATTTCATCAAATTTCCTTCTTTCTTTACAATATTCTTTTTTTATTTCCCTGGAAATAAAAAGAGAGCCCTGTTGAACTCTGTTAACGTTTATATCTCCTACGTTGGCATTATCCAAATCAGGTTATGGGTCTAAGTCAATACTTACTCTCAGCAAAAAGCTCCCCGTTTCCTTTATTATAATTTTTTTAATAAAAATTGTCTATTTTTAATCATATTATTTATGCTTTTGTTCAAACTATAAAAGGAGGTGCTTTCATGAAATTATGTATTACAGCAGGTAACTATCACATTTTTAAATTAATGATTAAAAATCATAAAGATTCTCGCATTCAATTAAAAAACATTCATCCTTTAGATTTTGACCTTGTTTTTGATGTTTATACATCTTTAGATCAAAAAACAGTTATTTCTATACTTAGCCATGAATTACGTTATTCCCCTTTTATGTATCTATGCCCTGGTTTTAAAGTCATTCCTTTAAAAAAACGTCTTCCTCATGGTACAAAAGAATCAACTACTCCTTTAAATCTTTCTTTTAATTGAATAATTTATATTAAAAAACAGTTTGAGATAGCATCTATTTCAAACTGTTTATTTTTTAATTAATAATTTTTAAAACCTCTTCTTCACTTGTTACATTAAGTTTTTTCTAGCGATGTATTTGTGTCAAACTTGTTTCATTTCTATGATTATTTTAGTTTTCCTCTTTTTTCTTTCAATGGACAAATAGTTCAAAATATTTTCCATTAAATTTATTTTTTATTGATCAACATATAGCAAAAAAGATGATGTTTTTACGCACCATCTTATTTTTTTAATTGGAATCCATATTTTAACGGGTCTTCTGGATTTATCACAAGTTGATTAAAAGCTGTATAAATATACTATTTTTCCAATTTAATTTTTAATAAATCATCAATAACTTTCTTTATATCTTCACTTATACAATATGCTCTTTTTTCCATGGATTGAGGACAATAGGTATCTTTATTAATACAAATATAAGTTGCATTTTTATTTCTTTCAACAAATCTAAAAAATGGATATTTAATAATACCTGGTGTATTTTGTCCTACACCTAATTCAAGATAAACAATTTTTAAATCTTGATGTCTTCTGATAAAATCTTGATATCTAAAATAAGCTTGATGCCATCCTTCATCTTCAACAAAAGTATCATCACATCTTAAATTCATTGTCATTGGTTTTCCACAATGAGGACAATAAGGAATTAAAGATGTAGGAATTTTCATATCCTTTTGTTGTTCAATCATCTTTTTAATAAGTTCTTCATTATCATATGTTTCTTGATGACAAGGAGATGAACATTGAAATAAGCCATAATCCCCTTGTGTATAAAATAATCTTTGTTTATCAAAATTTGCTTTTTGAAAACAATGATCCACATTAGTTGTTAAAACAAAATAATCTTTATCTTTAACAAGTTGAAAGAGTTTTTGATATAAATCTAAATGATCTACATATCGATTGTAATAAACTTGTCTTGACCACCAAGCCCAATATTCTTCTAAAGTATCATAAGGATAAAAACCTCCTGAATACATATCATGAATTCCATATTTTTCTTCAAAATCACTAAAATACCTATTAAATCTTTCTCCTGCATATTCATATCCAGCAGCCGTAGAAAGTCCTGCACCTGCTCCAATAACAATAGCATCCGCTTCTTGTATTTTAGCGCAAATATCTTTCATAGATGCCTCGATCTTCGTCTTTGAAAACATTAAAAATCACCTTCTTTATACTTGTTTCATTTTTTAAATATTCTTTAACTGTTTTAATTGCAATCTTTGTTGCAAGTTCTTTAGGAAAGTGGAATTCACCAGTAGAAATACAACAAAAAGCAATACTTTCTAATCGATATGCAGCTGCAAATTCTAAACAACTACGATAACATGAAGCCAGTAATTCTTCATCTTTTTTAGTCACCGTTGAATAAATAATCGGACCTACTGTATGTAAGATATAGCGACTTGGTAAATTATAAGCTTTGGTTATTTTAGCTTTTCCTGTAGCTTCGGGTTTTCCTTGTTTTTCCATTATTTGATAACAAGCATATCGAAGCTGCATTCCAGCATAGCTGTGGATACAATTATCAATACAACGATGATGAGGAATATAGCATCCTGTCATTTGACTATTAGCAGCATTAACGATGGCATCACATTTTAAAGTTGTAATATCTCCTTGCCACAAATAAATACCTTCTTGGATAGGTTTTAAATCATTGACATCTACAATTCCTTTTTCTTCAATTGCTGTTTGTAAATAAGCATCTTGAATACGATAAAATTCACTTTTTATTTTTTTAGGTTCTCGAACATTCATCAAATCTCTCAATAAAAGTTTTTGTGAACTTTCATTTTGAGGAATTTCAATGTGACAATATTCTTCTCTTTCATCAAGTAATTCTTGAATCAAATATTTTCTTCTTTCTTCTTGGTTCATCTAAATTTCCCTTTCTATCGCACGAACAGGACATATTTCTAGACATCTTCCACAACTTAAACAATGTCTTTGATCAATTTTTACTTTTTGATCAACATGAACACATTTTTGTGGACAAACATCTAGACATTTCAAACACCTAATACATGTATCATTAATAAAATATCCTGTTTCTTTTTCAATACTTCCAATTGTAAATGTTTCTTTAATAATACTACTCGGAGCAGTAATATCAAAATATTCACCTGTTGCTTCATATAAACAAAAGACTTCTAATATATCTCTAGTATTTTCAGGATATATTTTTTGCATATACGTATTTTTTTGAAAGATTTCATCTAAATACGTATGATGTATACATTTAACTTTTCCTTTTAAGGAGATTGCTTTTTTATCTTTTAAAGCAGTTAATGACATAAAATTTTGTTGAATAAGTTGTTGATAAAAGGCTTTCCCTTTAGCCGTCAGAAAATACACACCTTCTTTATCATAGAGCATCATATCAATAGCTCTTGTTTGTGGATACCCTTGTTGATCTAATGTAGCAACAACAGTTGAATGAAAATCATCTACTAACATCTTTAAATAGTTCATCTCTTGCATACCTCTTTTCTTTTATTTATAATAGTATATATAATATACTAAGTATCTTTTAGATACTAAAGGAGATAAAAATGGAAAAACAACAATTACCTGCCTGCCCAGTTGAAACAACCTTAACACTTATTAGTGATAAATGGAAAGTCTTGATTTTAAGAGATCTTCTTCCTGGTACTAAACGTTTTGGTGAATTGAAGAAATCAATTGGTCACGTTAGCCAAAAGGTTTTAACAGCCCAACTTAGACAAATGGAACAAAGTGGTTTATTAACACGTACTGTTTATCCTGAAGTTCCTCCACGCGTTGAATATTCTTTAACGGAACTTGGTTATAGTTTAAAACCTATTTTAGATGCGATGTCTACTTGGGGAGAAAATTATAAAGAAAATTATTATCAAGATTAGAACTCGTTTTTAGAAACGAGTTTTTTTACGAAATTATTTGCTGGATATTTGATAATATTTTCAGGAGTATCAAATTGTTGAATTTGACCTTGATCCATAATTAACACTTTTGTTCCTAATTTTAAAGCTTCTTGAATATCATGAGTCACAAATAATATTGTGATCTTTTTTTGTTGATATATTTTTAAGAGTTCATCTTGTAATTGTCTTCTAGTAATTTCATCAACAGCTCCAAAGGGTTCATCCATTAATAAAATATCTGGTTGATTCGCTAAGGCTCTAGCAATACCTACTCTTTGTTGCTGACCACCTGAAAGAGTATGAGGATACTTATCTTTAAAGCTTGTATCTAATTGTACTGTTTCTAACCATTGATCTACGATTTGATCCATATTTTTTGTTTTCTTTTCTAATTGTAAAACATAAGCAATATTTTGTTTGACTGTTAAATGAGGAAAAAGTACACTTCCTTGGATGACATAACCCATATGTCTTCTTAATTGAATAAGATCTTGTTCTTGGATATCTTGTCCATGAACTTTAACATGTCCACTTGTAGGTTGAATTAAGCCATTGATCATTTTTAATACTGTGGTTTTACCACTACCTGATGTTCCAATAATTGTTATAAATTCACCTTGATCTATAGATAAATTAAAATGATTTAATACTTCTGTTTGTCCATATGCTTTTTTTATATCTTTTAATTCAATAATAGCTTCCATACTTACTCCTTCAATAAATTTATTTCTTTCAAATAATTTCTCGCAACTTCTCTTGGTTCTTTTCCTTGACTTTCTACTAAATCATTCATCTTTGCCATTTGTAAATCATCTATTTTATAAGCTAATTGATTCAAAACCTTCTTTAATTCAGGATGATCTTTTAAAACTTCACTTCTTACAACATTTCCACATAAATAAGAAGGATAAAAATGTTGATCATCTTCTAAAACAACAATTTGATCATTAGAAAGTTGTCCATCTGTCGTAAAGATTGTCATCACATCAACTTGACCTTGATTAATTGCTTGATATTTTAAACCAATATCCATATCCATTGTTGCTTTAAATTGATAATTATATGTTTTACATAAAGCATCATAACCATCTTCTCTTTCAAAAAAATCATACTCTGCACCAAATGTTAATTGACTTGCAATAGCACTTAAATCAGAATAAGTTTTAATATCATACTTTTCAGCAATTTCTTTTCTAATAGCTAATCCATACGTATTATTAAAACCATACATTCCACACCATTGTAGATTCTTTTTTTGATATTCTTTTTGAAGCTCATCAAATTGACTTTCAAAATATGTTTCTTTTTTCTTTAACACAGCATTCCATCCAGTTCCAGTATATTCTGGATAAAGATCAAATTCACCTTTTTCAATAGCAGGTTCAATATTAGAAGTTCCTCCACCAACACCTTGTGTAACTTCTACATTTAAATCCGTTTCTTGTTCGATATAAATATCTAACATTTCTCCTAATATATATTGTTCTGTCATTGGTTTTGTGGCAATTTTAATTGTTTCTTTTTGAGGTTTTACTAAAAGACCTGCAAAAATAGAAATTATTAAAACAATTAAAATAATTGCTTTTTTATTGATTTTTTTTGAATGATGTTGAATTCTTTTTTCAATGATTGCAAACAAACCATCTACAATTAATGCAAGCAAAGCAATAAGCAAACTTCCTACTAGTGTCATTGCTGTATTATTTGTTGTAATTCCTCGATAGATGGCTACCCCTAAACCTCCTGCACCAATAAAAGAAGCAATCCCTGCAAGAGCAATCGTCATAATAGCCATACTTCTAATTCCTGCCATAATTACTGGAAGAGCTAAAGGAAACTTTATTTTCCACAAAACTTGAAAACGTGTACTTCCTAAACCTGTCGCTGCTTCAATCATCTTTTTATCGACTTGTTCCATTCCGGTATAGGTATTTTTTACCATTGGTAAAAGAGCATAGATGACAAGTGCAATAATCGCTGTTGTATTTCCAACTCCTGAAAGGGGAATTAAAAATCCTAGCATTGAAATAGAAGGAATAGTATAAACAAAATTGATAATACTCATGAATGGTTTTGATATTTTTTTATATTCACTCATGAATATTCCAATTAAACCTCCTATTAAAATAGCTAAAACAATACTTATAAAGGAAATTTGTAAGTGTTGATATAAAAGATTCATAAAGAATTCTTTTCTTTGAATAAATAATCGAACTATTTCTAACATGATTTTCTCCTTTCAATTGCTTGTACAGGACATTTTTCATAACATAATCCACAATGTAAACAATGTTCTTGTTGTATTTGATAATTTGAAATACATTGTTGTGGACAATTCTTTTGACATAAGCCACATTGAATACATTGATTACTAATGATAAATCCCTTAGGTTTTATCTCTTTATTCATTGAAAAACTTTCTCTATAAATAGGTTCTTTGCCTAAATCAAAGAATTCTAGTTCACCTTCTTCAAGACGAAAGGCTTCTAAAATATAACGACTCTCATTTGGATAAACATTATTCATTGATGAATTATGTTTAAAAATACGATCTATCCAATATTTTTGATTTTCTAATCGTTTAACAGGTCCATTTAAACGAACCATTTGATACTTTTTATTCATTCCTGTAATTGCAACGTATGGATGATTTTTTAATTGTTTATAAAAATCTTTTCCTCTTGCTGTACAAAAATATAATTTATTATCTTCAACCAACATCACATCTATAATTCTTACTTGGGGTTGATTATTTTCATCAACGGTTGCAAAAGCAACATCTTTGATTTCTCTTAAAATATTTAAACAAGTTGAAACATTCATTGTTGTGCCTCCTTTTTCGTTTTTCATTATAATTTTATTTCTAATAAAAAAAAGTACGCACAATATTGTGGTATAGTGACTTCAAAGTAACTAATAAAAAAGTTACGACTTAAAATCGTAACTTTCTTGATTATTCAGTTTCGAATTGACTGTAATAAAGTTGATGATAATAACCTTGTTTTTGAAGCAATTCTTCATGATTACCAATTTCTACAATATGTCCTTGATCCATAACGATGATTTGATCGGCATTTTTAATCGTTGATAAACGGTGAGCAACAATAAAGGTTGTTCTTCCTTTCATCATTTCATCAAAAGCTTTTTGAATTTGTAATTCTGTACGCGTATCGATTGAACTTGTTGCTTCATCTAAAATCAACATTGGTGGATGTGTTAACATAATACGTGCAATACACACAAGTTGCATTTGTCCTTGAGACATATTTCCACCATCTTCTTCAACCATTGTATCGTATCCTTGAGGAAGAGACATAATATATTTATGCACACGTGCTTTTTTAGCTGCTTCAATGATTTCTTCATCACTAGCTTCTGTTTTCCCATAAGCAATATTTTCTTTAATAGTCCCTTTAAATAACCAACTATCTTGTAAAACCATACCGTACATTTTTCTTAAATCTTCTCGGTTCATATCTTCAATATTAACATCATCAATTGTAATTTTTCCACCTTGAGGATCATAGAAACGCATTAATAAGTTAATTAATGTTGTTTTTCCACAACCTGTTTTACCTACAATAGCTGTCATTGTTCCTGGTTTAGCTTCATAGTTAAAATCTTGAATTAATGGTTTACTTGGATCATAACTGAAATTTAAATGATCAATGATAATATGTCCTTGTTTATTTTCAATGATTTTAGAGGTTGTTAATTCTTGGATTGTTTCTTCATCTAATAATGCAAAGACTCTTTGACTAGCCGCAATGGCTGTTTGCATTTCTGACATAACGGATGATATTTCATTAAATGGTTTTGTATATTGGTTAGCATATGTTAAAAAGCTTGAAAGAATACCTACTGTAAATGAACCATTTAATACTTGAAATGCTCCAAAAATACCAACAGCAGCATAAACAATACTATTAACTAAACGTGTTGTAGGATTAATTAAAGCTCCATAGAATTGTGAAATAACCCCACTTTTATGCATACGTTCATTGATTTCATTAAACTTTTCTTCGTTTTGTTCTTGATAATCAAAAATATTAACAATTTTTTGATTGCCTATCATTTCTTCACAATAACCATTCATTTCCCCTCTTAAAGCAAGTTGTTCTTGGAAATAAGAATGTGTTCTTTTAACAATCAAAGAAGCGACAAGTAAAGAAAGTGGTGTTAAAACAACCACAATTACAGCTACCGAAAAATGAATATAAGCCATAATCAAAATCGTTCCTACAATTGTTGCAATTCCTGTAAGCAAGGATGTAAAACTTTGTAATAAACCTTGTCCAATTAAATCAATATCATTGATCAATCTTCCTAAAATATCTCCATGACTTGTAGCATCAATATATTTTAAAGGAAGAACTTGAATTTGATCAAATACTCTATTTCTTAAATCATTCGTAATATTATAAGTAATTGTATTTGTAATTTGTCCCATGATCCATTGAATCAAAGAAATAATTAAAATAACAATTCCAATAAAAATAAGTTTGTTCAATAACGCTTGAAAATGAACTTGATTCTTTCCAACCAATAAATCTATTGCTTGACCTATTAAAACAGGTGTAAGTAAAGTAAAGACAACAGAGACAATTGATAAAAGTGTTAATAACATAATTAAAAAACGATAAGGTTTACAATATGTAAGCAATCTTTTAATTGTTTTTTTATCCATTGAGATCACCATCCTTACTATTTTGAGATTCATAAATTTCTTTATAAACCGTACAATTTTTTAATAATTCTTCATGACAATCAAAACCAACAAGTTCACCATGATATAAAACCATAATACGATCACATCTTTTTAAAGACGCTGTTCTTTGAGAAATAACAATTTTTGTCATTTCTTTTAATTCTTGTAATTGTTTTTGTAAAGCAGCATCTGTTGCATAGTCTAACGCACTTGAACAATCATCTAAAACTAAAATATCCGCTTGTTTATAAAGTGCTCTAGCTATTGTTAAACGTTGTCTTTGTCCACCAGAGAAGTTTTTCCCACCTTGAACAACAGCACTTTCTATTCCTTGAGGAAGACGACTTACAAATTCTTTAGCTTGTGAAACTTCTAAAGCTTTATTCATTGTTTCTTCTTGGTAAGGTTTTGACATACAAATATTTTCTTTAATTGTTCCTGAAATCAATGATGTATTTTGTAAAACATAACTGATATGTTGTCTTAATGTTTCTAGTTTATAATTTTGAATATTTTTACCAGCTATTTTAATTTGTCCACTTCTAACATCATAATTTCTTCCAATAAGGGATACTAGTGTTGATTTACCAGCACCCGTTCCTCCAATAATTCCTACTGTTTCACCTTTATTGATCGTAAATGATAAGTTGTGTAACACATCTTTTTGAAGATATCCAAAGTTGACATCTTTAAATTCAATCATTTTTTCATTAGGAATAAGGGTTGAATAACTTCCTTGATCTTCTACTTGCGGTGTTGTTTCAAGTACTTCAAAAACTCTTTGATAACTTGCTGTAGCTTTATTGTAGATTGATAAAACATTCGCAAAGACAATGAGTGCTTGTAAAATACTATTCATATAGTTAATTAAGGCAATAACTTCCCCTTGAGAAAGACTTCCTACATTGACTTGGAAACCACTAGCATAAATAATAATAATGATTGCAAAGTTTACAATTAAATAAGTAAAGGGATTTAATAAAGCTTGTATTTTACCTACTTTTACTTGTTCATCTTTTTGATTTTTTGTTTCTAAATTAAATCTTTTTACTTCATGATTTTGATTTGAAAAAGCACGAATAACACGTACACCTTTTAAGTTTTCTCTTGCTATTAAAGCAATCTTATCTAATAACTTTTGAATACGAGAGAAATAAGGCATCGAAATAATTGTAATTGATAACATCGATACCGCTAAAATAACAGCTCCTACAACAAAGATCATTGATAAAGAACCACTGATCATAAAAGCCATAAATAATGAACCAATCATTAAAAATGGAGCTCTTGATGTAAGACGAATCGTCATCGCTACAGCTAATTGAATTTGTACTACATCATTAATAAGTCTTGTAACTAATGATGGTGCTGTAAGGGTATCTAAATTGGCATCATCATATTGATTGATTTGATGATACATGTCTTTTCTAAGTTGTGTCCCCACACTTTGTGATGTAAGGGAAGCATACCATTGACAAACAAGTGCAAATAAATAACCAAAAACAGCTAAACCAATAAGGACGAGCCCACATTTTAAAATATAATTGGTATCTTTATAAGCAATTCCTTTATCAATGACAGAGGCCATAACAACGGGAACACATAATTCTAAAGCAGCTTCAAAGATTTTAAATAAAAAACCTAAAGTTGCTGAAAACTTAAACTCTTTTACATATTTTAATAGTTTCACATTCTTCACCTCTGCGTTATTATATGATAAGATTTATCTATATGTAAAATATATATATTATATATTAATTATACTTAATAAATATATTATTCCCATTTGAAGGAGTTTTATGATGGATATTAGACAAATGAAATATTTTAAAACTATTGTAGAAGAAGGAACGATTTCTAAAGCTGCTAAAAAGCTTCATATGGCTCAACCACCTTTATCAATGCAACTTAAACAATTAGAAGAAGAATTAAGTGTTATACTTTTAAAAAGAGGTAATAAACAAATTGAATTAACAGAAGCTGGTAATCGTTTTTATAAAAGATGTTTACAAATCTTAGATTTAACTGAAATTACTAAAAATGAATTAAAACAATCTTATCAAGATGTTTTAAGAATTGGTATTACTTCTTCTAATAGTGGTTTAATTCAACAAGAAAGTATTCAAGAATTTATTAAAAAAAATAAACATGTTCAATATGCTATCCATGAAGGGTCTACTTATGAAATTCTTGATTTATTATTATCACATAATATTGATTTAGGAATTGTTAGAACACCTTTTGATACTTCCCAAGTAAATACTTTTTATTTAGAAAAAGAACCGATGATTGCTATTGGGAAAAAAGAATATTTTATAAATACTAAAAGAAAAATAAAAGATTTTAAAGATACTCCTTTAATTATTCATCAAAGATATCTGTCTTTAATCAATGATTATTGTTTAAATAAACTAATTCAAATTCAATTAAAAGTAACTTGTGATGATAGTAGAACGTCTCTTATTTGGGCCAATAGTGGTATTGGAGTAGCAATTTGTCCAATGAGTAGTTTAGCTTTACCTTATGACCATTCTCTTGTTTATACGATTTTAGAAGATAAAAATTTATATACAGGAATCGCTTTTATTACTAGAAAAAACGAAGAAGTTTCAGCTTTATTAAATGAATTTATAGAATGTTTTAAATAGAGGAAAAACAAATGATACAATACGAAAAAATAGAACTTGATTATCAATTACCTATTAAATTATTAGATATTTACTTTGAAGATCATCATACGAAAACAGCTAAACATTATCATAATAGTATTGAAATTTTGATTCCCGTTTTAGGAAAACTAAAATTATTTCTTACTGATAAAGAATTGATTATTCCTCAAGGAAGCTTATATATTATTAATAGTCAAGAAATTCATGGGATGCATCATACGGAAGATACTGATATCTATTAAGGATATGCACGTGAACTACCCCGACTTACACTTCGTTTAGAAGTCGGAGCTTCTTGCTTCAACCACTACAGCCTCTAATGACAATACATTATAGGTCTTACACAGTGTCCACAAGCGTATAAGTTTGGCTCGTCCCAAGCCTACTTTTATAATTTATCTATAAGGACTGAAGAATCCTCAATCCTTCTGTAAGTATATTGATTGCTGCATTATGGTCTCTGTCTCCAGTATAACCACAATCACATGTATAAACTCGGTCTTTTAGGTCGAGTTTTTTTACACTTCCACAGCAATGACAGATTTGGCTAGAAGGGTACCACTTGTCAACTTTTACGAAATATTTACCTCTTTCTTTAAGCTTGTACTCAAGCATATTAAGAAACATTCCATAACCGTTGTCAAAGGTCGCTTTTCCATTGCCAAAACCTTTATTTCCAATAGCTTTCATATCTAAGTCTTCGACACATACTTCTGGTCTTTATAAAGATGAAAATTATAGTGGACATTGGTCTTGGATCTATTTCTTCAATAATGAAGCACAATGTGATGAATGTGGTGTTAAATCATTTGATTGGATTGCTCAACAACTAAAAACATCTGAAGTTCCTGTAACTGATAATAAAAAAGCAGAAAATAATCCATCACAAGCAGTAAAAACTGGAGATACTGCTCATGGTGAAATTTATGCAATGATCATGATGTTTGCTGCAGCTGGATATGTTTTCTTTAAACAAAGAAAAGAAGCTTAATTTATAGACTCATTAAATTACTTATGCAATTTAGCGAGTTTTTTTATTTTTTAAAAGAAAAAATGATTTTTGTTGTCTATATAAATAATGAAGGGAGAAACTATGAAAACAAAAATAAAACCTAAAAGAATTACCGATTTTAAAAATGATCTTATCTTTAAATTTATGTTGAGTGATCTCAATGATTCTCGCTGTTATTATTTACTTAAAGTCATTATTGAAGGAATCACTGGTATTAAATGTCAGGAACTTTTTGTCTTAAATAGTGAAGTCAATCCTGAACATCTAAGTGATAAAGATATGGTTTTAGATGTCAGAGTGAAAACTGATGAAGGAAAATTAATCGACATTGAAATGCAAAACAGTGCACTTACTAAAGAAGTTCATTATCGTTTTCAAATCTATGGAGCAAGAATGATAGATCATCAAGTCAATCGAGGAGATCTCTTATACAGTGAAAATGTCCATGAAGTCTATACCATTCTCTTTGTCAATGATATTGACAGAGACAATCTTCTCTTGATCGATACCTACATGCCACGTAATCAACTAAACCATGTCAGAAAGTATAATCTGCTGACCCATCATAATGTCTATCTTCCATTTATTGATGCTGTTGTAAGAGAAAAAGGGCTTAAGAATCTAAGCAAGATAGAATTAGCTATTTATACTTTATATCATGGGATAACAGATGATATAATGGCATTAAACAGTGAGGTGGTTATCATGATGAAAGAAAAGATGGATCAGTTCAATGAAGATGAAGAACTTGTATTAGCAGCGAGTAAAAGACAGCTTGTCAAGATACAACATCATCAAGAGAAAGTAAGAATACGACAAGAAGGAAAAGAAGAAGGTGAACTTCTTAAAGCTAAAGAAAAGACATTAAAATTATTCAATAAGCGCTTTCCTGATGAAAATAATGAATTATTAGAAAACTTAGCACTATTACAATATGATCAAATATTTGATGCCTTGTTAGAAAACGAAGATTTAAAAACGATTAAAAAAATCATTGGAAAATAATCCAATGATTTTTTAATGCTATTTATAAAGTGCATTATATATTTTTAATAGCCTGATGATCTTTTCCATCATGATAATCATAGAATCCTTGTTGACTTTTAATTCCTAAATGCCCTTCTTCATAAAATTTAGCAAGTTCACTTGGTACTTTTGTGTCATTACATAAATCTTTCATCAAGTATTCACTTATATGATAGAAAGTATCTAGTCCTCCTAAGTCAGCAACTTCTAATGGTCCTAAACAGGCATATCTAAAACCTAATCCATATTTCATTACAGAATCGATATCTTCTTTAGAAATAACTCCTTGTTCTACTAAATATAAAGCTTCTCTAAGTACTGCAAATTGAATTCTATTGGCTGCAAATCCTAAAACATCCTTTTGAACAATAACGGGTTTTTTACCAATATGAATACTTAATTCTTTGATTGCTTGTGCAACAGTATCTAAAGTTTTATCACCTTTAATAATTTCAATAAGTAAAATAAGATGAGAAGGATTAAACCAATGCATTCCAATAAACCTTTCAGGTTTATAAATAGCATTAGCAAGCGTATTAATTGAAATACCAGATGTATTGGTTGCTAGAATAGTGTCTTCTCTTACTAATCTTGAAATTTATTGATAAAAACTTTGTTTGATTTCAACTTTTTCAATAATGCTTTCGACAACAAGATCACAATTTTTAAAACATTCTTTATCTGTTGTGTATTTAAGATGTTGATGGAGCAATTTTTCTTGTTCACTTGTTAATTCTTGATCTCGGATAAGAATTTGTGTATTTTCTTTAATTCTTTTTTTAGCATTTTCAATCGCTTCTGCTTTTAAATCATAAATAGTAACATCATAGTTATATTTAGCAAAGATTTGAGCCATTGAATAACCCATTGTTCCGCTCCAGCAATCACAATTTTTTTAATTTCCATTAGTCAATCCTCATTTCTAATAAAGCACTTCCTAATGTTTTACCATGCATATCAATGGCAAGAGAACGCGTAACGCCTCCTCCTAAAGCATCTTCTAAAACAAAGTTTAAAGCACTGATTGAAGGAATTTCATATCTTGTAATTTTACCATGAACAATATCTTTAAAATATTCTTTTAACTTCTCTTCTGTTACTTTTTCTCTAATAATTTTGTAATCTTCATCTTTAATGTAAAAGAAGCTATTGGACATTTTGTTCAATAACTTTTTTGTATAAAAAAAGAGGATATTTCTATCCTCTAGATAATATTAGTTATTGATTAATTTATCTTCATCAGACCAAGAATATAATTTTCTGATTTCTTTTCCGACTTTTTCTGATTCATGTTCTGCAGCTAATTTTCTCATTGCTTTGAAATGTGCTTGTCCTCCAGCTGCTGACATGTCTAATAAGAAGTCTTTTGCGAATGTTCCATCTTGGATATCTTTTAAGATTTGTTTCATTGCTTTCTTTGTATCTTCTGTGATGATCTTTGGTCCTGTAATATAATCTCCATATTCTGCTGTATTTGAAATTGAATATCTCATTCCTTCAAATCCTGATTGATAGATTAAGTCTACAATTAATTTCATTTCATGGATACATTCAAAGTATGCATTTCTTGGATCATATCCTGCTTCTACTAATGTTTCAAATCCTGCTTGCATTAAAGCACATACTCCACCACATAAGACTGCTTGTTCTCCAAATAAGTCTGTTTCTGTTTCTGTTCTGAATGTTGTTTCTAGTACACCTGCTCTTGCTCCTCCAATTGCTAGTGAGTATGCTAATGCGATATCTTGTGCTTTTCCTGTGTAATCTTGTTCTACGGCTACTAGACATGGTGTTCCTTTTCCTGCTTGATATTCACTTCTTACTGTATGTCCTGGTGCTTTTGGTGCAATCATTGTTACGTCTACATTTTTAGGTGGTACGATTTGATTGAAATGAATATTGAATCCATGAGCAAACATGAGCATGTTTCCTTCTTCTAGATTTGGTTCAATTGATTCTTTGTATAATTTTGCTTGTAATTCATCGTTGATTAAGATCATGATAATATCTGCTTTTTTAGCAGCTTCTGCTGAAGTATAAACTTCAAGTTCTTGTTCTTCAGCTCTTTTCCATGATTTTGATCCTTCGTATAATCCTACGATGACTTTTACTCCTGATTCTTTTAAGTTTAATGCATGTGCATGTCCTTGTGAACCATATCCGATGATGGCTACTGTTTTCCCATCTAATAATGATAAGTCACAATCTGATTCATAAAAAATTTTTGCCATTTTTATTTTCCTCCGTTTATTTTTATTACTCGATTTCCTTTTTCGCTATTCATTATACGTCTAACGTTGTCTTATGTCAATAGCGTTGTCTGCTCTCTTTAAATATTTTTTTAACAATCATCAATTATTTCTTTTCTAACTTTAATTGATTGATTGCCCTCAAGATGTGAATACGCATAGCACTTTTAGCTCCTTCAGCGTTTCTTGCATTCATAAACTCCATAATCGTTTTATTATCTGAAATAATATTTTGATTAGAAACATGTTCATATTCATAAAGAAATACCCCTTTTTGAATAGATTCTTGAAGTACTGGTTCTAACCTAGACATAAATTCGTTATGCGTTGCTTGAGCAATAGAACAGTGAAATAACATTTCTTGTTTTGCATAACTTTTTTTATTTGTAATACAGTCTTCAATTTCATTTTTTAAAGCATTAATTCTTTCCAATTCTTTATCCGTTGCTCTAAGTGTTGCATAATAAGCAATTTCTGGTTCAAAAATCAAACGGATTTCGTAGAGATCATCTGCTCCCATTTTAACTTCTGGAGGTATATTGAACTTTTCATAACTTTGAACATCATAATCTTCTCTAACAAAAGTTCCTTTCCCTCTTTTAATTTCTAAAACATGTCGTGTTACTAAAATACGTATCGCTTCTCTTAATGTAATACGACTAACTCCTAATTCTTTAGATAATTCAATCTCATTAGGAAGTTTATCTCCTGGTAAATATTTCTTTTCAACGACGATCATCGAAAGGAGCATCTCAGCAATATCATCCGATAACCTTTTTTTCTTATCCATATCTTTCCTCGATTCCTTAAATTACTTGAAATTCTATCACAAAAATAATAATTATTCTATGCCCTTTTGTCCATACATCTTTTTTTAATTCCTCATATAGTACAATGAAAGGAAGTTATTTATGGACAATATAGCCAATCAAGCCACTTTGCTTTACAACAATATGAAAACTAATTCAAATACAGTAACAACTCAAATATTAAGTCTCTATGACTTAACTGCTACTAAAGAAGCACTTCTTGATACTTATACCCCTAATCAAACAATCACTTATGTAACAAGAGTAGAAAATACAGGAAGTGCTTCACTTTATAATTTAACAGTTGTCGATGATTTAGCTAAAGGACTCACTCAATATATTGATAATAGTGTAGAAGGTTATTTAAATGGTACACCGATTGAAGTAAACGTACAAATAACAAATAATACAGTTATTTTTACCATTGATAATGTAATAAATCCTAATGATAATGTGCTTATTATTTTTGAAACAACGACACCTACAACAAGACCAGATGTGCTTACAAATACACAAACAATTACAGCCAATGGTGGATCAACCACTGGTCCTATCGTTGCTGTCACACCAAATCCTAGTGCAACTGTCACACTAGCAAATTATGTATCATTAGATATTACCAAATCAGCAAATAAAGCTAGTATTTATAGTGGAGACACACTTGTTTATACTTTCCAAATTATCAATAATGGTAATGAAACTACAACAAATGTTTCATTTAGTGATGTTTTCCCAACAGGATATACAATTAATAGTATTTCTCTAACAACACCTGATTCACCTACACCTATTATCTATGATCCAACAACTTATGTTACTGGAACAACACTTACAATTCCTAATTTAGCTATTCCTGTAGGTACTAGTACGCTTACTGTTTCAGGAATTTATACAAATTAAAATGGATGCCATGGCATCCATTTTAATCGTATAATTGAAAATTTAAATGATAGACAAGAGAATCAAACATTTTTGTATTAAATCCATAAGCAATACAATCATCTACTTCTCCATCCCAATCATTATTTAATTGACCTAAAACTTCTTGTGCTTTTTCTTTTGTTATTTGACAAGTCGCAAAGAATTCAACAGCATCTTTTTCCATTTGTGATTCTTTGTAAGGAGATACTGAAAAATCAGGATAGATTTCTAATAATTCCTCTTTTACTTTTTGATAATCTTCTTCTTTTGAACTTGATATAACAACATATAATGTTCCTAACATTATTTCATCATCCTTTCTTTAAACTTTGATATATTTTCAAAATCATCATTTTGTCTTTTTTCTATATCATGATATAACTTACTTACCTTAAATGCAATCATGATAAAATAAAGAATAAGCATTACAATTAAAATGACAAACCACATAAAAATAAGCCAACCCATATTACATAACTCCTTTATCTAATTGATGTAAATCTATATGATAAAAAATATAAAGCATGATTGCAGCAGCAATCCAAGCAAGAACCTCTGCTAAATATATTCCATAAACACCCATATAATGCGGTAAAATAAGTGCTGCTGATACTCTCATAATTAACTCAACAATTCCTGATACCATTGGAATAATCGTATTTTCCATCCCTTGAAGAGCACTTCTATAAGAATATAACATATATAAAACTGGTAAACAAACAGCCATTGTAAATAAATAATCATAAGCATATTTTAAAACAATTTGTGTTTGTTTTGGTGTCGTAGATATAAAAAGTAATAATATTTTTTTACCAAAGAATAGAATAACGATCATAATAACAATGGAAATAAAAACAGATAAAATATTTGCTTGAAAAACACCGGATTTCATTCTTTGATATTTTTTAGCTCCATAGTTTTGTGAAACAAAGGTTGTAATTGCATAACCAAAGGATATAGCAACAACTTCTAATATTCCATAGAGTTTATTTGTTGCTGTATAACCAGCAATAAATAAGAAACCAAAGTCATTAACTACAGATTGTAAAACAATTCCACCAAAAGCAATAATCAAGTTTTGAAAAGCTAATGGTAAACCTAATTTAATGAGTTGATAAATAAGTTTTTGATCTATTTGAAAACTATCTTTTTTAATTTTAAAGGGTAATTCTTTTCTTAATTTAAAATAACAAAAAGTAGCTGCAAATAATTGTGAAATCAATGTTGCTATTGCTGCACCAGCAATTCCTTGATGAAAGATACAAACAAATAATAAATCGAGTATAACGTTTAAACAAGCAGCAATGACCATTGCAATAAGCGGTGTACGACTATCTCCTATAGCTCTTAAAATACTTGAAAAACAATTATAAAAGATTACAATTAAAGCTCCACCAGACATGATTCTTAAATAGGTAATAGATCCTTGAATTGTATGACTTGGTGTATTTAATAGTTTTAATAAAGGTTCGATAATTATTTGTGAAAAAATGATAACTAAAATTGCTATTACAAAACATGAAAGATAGGACATCGCAATTGATTTTTCCATTCCTTTTTCATCATTAGCCCCTAAACAATTAGATACACGAATTGAAAATCCTTGTGTAAAGCCCATTAAAAGTCCTAAAATAGCCCAGTTGATCCAATCTGCCCCACCAATAGAAGCTAATGCATCAACACCTACAAAACGCCCTACAATCATGGTATCTACCATGATATAAAGTTGTTGTAAAAGATTACCGAACATTAAAGGTAAAGCAAAGAAAAAGATAAGTTTTAAAGAATGACCTGTAGTTAAATTTTTCATAAATTTCCTCCATAGATTTAATTATTAAGAGTTTTTAATATAAAGTCAATCATATTATTTTTTTATTTTTTGATTTTAGGTTATAATGTATAGAGGTTAAAGGAGAGAGTAGTATGGCTAATTGTAATCATGATTGTAATTCATGTAAAAGTACATGTTCAAAAAAAGATTTTTTAGCACCAATGAATGCACATTCTCATGTAAAAAAAGTGATTGGTGTTGTAAGTGGTAAAGGAGGCGTTGGAAAGTCTTCAGTAACTTCATTATTGGCGCTTGCTAAACAAAGAGAAGGATATAAAGTAGCTATTCTAGATGGTGATATTACAGGACCTTCTATAGGGCGTATTTTTGGCGTAGAAAACAAACAAGTTTTATCTAATGGTAAAGAATTCACACCTGTTGAAAGTAGTCAAGGAATTAAAATTATGTCTACGAATTTATTATTAGAATCAAATGATACACCAGTTATTTGGCGTGGTCCCGTACTTGCAGGAATGATCAAACAATTCTGGTCTGATGTAATGTGGGGAGATGTTGATTATATGTTTGTTGATATGCCTCCAGGAACAGGAGATGTTCCACTTACAGTTTTTCAATCACTTCCATTAGATGGTATAATCATTGTGACAAGTCCTCAAGAACTTGTAGGGATGATTGTAAGTAAAGCTGTTAATATGGCTAAAAAAATGGATGTCGATATTATTGGTATCGTTGAAAATATGTCTTATGTTAAATGTCCTGATTGTGATAAGAAAATTTATATGTTTGGTAAGAGTCATAGTCAAGAAGTGGCTGATCGTTATCAACTTCCATTACTTGGTCAATTACCTATTGATAGTGAATTGACTCAATTATCTGATCAAGGTTATGTTGAAAATTATCATTCTGATTGGTTTGATGAGTTTTCTCAAAAAGTAAAAGATATTTAAAAAAGCACTCACGTGCTTTTTTAATTTAGTGGCTCATTATTACGATTCATGAAGTCTTTTACGGCATCATTTAAAACATCATTTAAATATCTACTAAATTCATCTTTATCTTCTACATTAGATAATTGAATAGGCATGTTTACAACACCAACATGAACATTTTCATCAGCCATAAGTTTTTCAATATCACCTGATTGTCCAAACATTTTTGATGCTGCTTGCATTGTTTTACAATGTGACATTGTCGCATAATATATATAATCTTCAATTGTTTCCATTCCAGCAACATCTTGAATTTGTTTAAATTGTTCTTCTAATAATTCCATTTCTTCATCATCAAATTCTAAAACAACTTGTTTCATCTCAATCACCTCATATTTCGTGTAATATATTATCACAAACTTTAAAAAAAGATAGTCTTTTTATTATTTATTTCTAACAAGGAATAAACTTATAGATCTAAAAAATCCCAATGTTAAAACATTGAAAACAGTGATCCAATCTCCATATTTAGGATAAACCTTTTTTATAATTTGATGTAAAATATAAATATTCATAATAAAAGAAAGTAAAACACATCCTAAAAATAATAAAAAGATAATTGTATCTAATGAACCTAATTGAACATTTAAAGAGAGATAAAAAAGAATTGTTCCCATAATTTCAATCATCATTAAAAATAATCCTTCCTTTTCCAATGCTACTTCTTTTCCTAGAAGATATTTACTGTAATAAGGAATCCATGATTTTTTTGAATGTGTTTTATTATATAGAAAAAGACTTTCAAAAATATAATTTTCAACAAGATAAAAGATGCTGATAAAGATCAAAAAAAGATATAATGCATAAAAAGACATAAATAAACCTAAAACTACTAACACACTTATTCCTCCCATAATCTTACCTCCTAAAGAATAAATTCATAAACAATGCCAAAGATTTCTCTTACAAAATATGTAGGAAATAACCACCAAGCAGTATGAGCACTTATAGCATAACTTTTGATATTTAATCGACGAGCTATTGTTTGTGCACGATATTCATGAAATTCATTTGTAATAATCGTGATTGCTTTAGGTAAATTTTCTTTTTTAATTAATTGATAAGAAAACAATATATTTTCTCTTGTAGAAGTAGACTTATCTTCTTGATATAAGCGATGAGGATCAATTCCTTTACTTACAAGATATTGATACATACATTTAGCTTCTGATATTTCTTCATTAGCACCTTGTCCACCTGATAGAATACATTGTAATTTAGGATTTTCATTTAAATATTGATATGTTTTATCAAGTCTTTCTTTTAATGCAAGACTTGGTTTTTTATTTTTAACACGACATCCTAAAACAACAACTGTTGTTTCTTCTTGAGGTAATATATTCATATTTGTAAGTATTTTATAAGAACACGTAGAAATAATTGCTAAAAGGATGATTATGAAAGATAATATTATTTTAGAAAAAATCAAATGATGTAATGGCTTATTAAAAAAGATAATAAGGAAACAACCTAAAGAAACTATCATTCCTGCTGTATTTCCAATATTTAAGATTCCTTTTAATAAAAAAGGAAGTAAAAAAATAATAAAACTTATGATAAAAAATATCAGTAATAAATATTTTATAATTTTCATTGTTTCACCTACTTGGATTCATTCTAACAAAAAATAGAGATTTTGACATCTCTATTTAAAATATTGATCTATTTTATTTTTATTTAGTTCTTCACCGATAACAATTATGACATCTTGCCCTTGATTCATTTCTTGTATAGAGGTATTTCCTTGAGTCATATTGATTTCATACCAGTGTTTTTCTTTTTGATAAAAACCTTTAACTCTCATGACATGACCACAATCTTGATCTTTAAATATATGATTTATTTTTTGAATAAATTCATCTTGATTGAATCTATTATTCATATAATAAAGAGATTGAAAAGCATCATTTTGGTTAAACCATAATTTTTCAATATAATCATTTGTATATTGACTATTTAATAATTCTTGATAATCTTCTTGGGTCATTTCATCCCATTTTTTAATTTTTAATCTTTCTTGTGGAAGAGATTTTCCATGAAATAAAGCAAGTGCATCATTCATTTGTTGAATTGTTTCTACAATTCTTCCTTTACTTGTAGTATCTACTTTACTTAAAATAATTTTTCCTGCACTTACAATTTGGCTTGCAAGTAAATAAGAGGCTTCTTTAGATAAATTCTTTTCTAATGAGGCATCTACAATTGCAAATACATTTCCTATTTCATACCAATTTGTAAGAGGTTCTTCATGTAAAACATCAAAAAATTCTTCTACATCAAAAATACCTGATGGTTCTACCAAAACACGATCAAAGTCTCTCATTCCCATAGATATCAATTTTGTCTTAAAACGTCTTTGATGACAATCCTTATCACAAGCTCCTGCTACCATTTCTAATTCACAGTTTTCTGATTCTAAATCTTGTAATAACATCATATCAACATTAACTGCACCAAAATCGTTTTCAATAATTCCAATTCTATATCCTTGATCAATTAAATATTGAGCATATTTTTTTATGAAAGCTGTTTTACCAGATCCTAAAAAACCTGTTATTAAATCTACTTTTACCATAATCTTCACTCCTTGATTTTATTATATATCTAAAGAAAAAAAAGTCTAATAGAAAGACTTTTTAATCTGTTCTTAACGCTGTTACAGGATCTTCTTTCGCTGCTTTTTTAGAAGGAACAATTCCTCCAAGTAGAGTTAAAATCACGCTTAAAATAATTAAAACAATTCCTGCAACTGGTGGTAAAGAAGCATTAACAGCTGTTGTATCTGCAATATTGTGAATAACAATATTAGCTGGGATAAGAGCGAGTAATGTAATAATAATTCCAATAAGACCTGCAAACAAGCCAATAATAAATGTTTCAGCATTGAATACTTGCGAAATATTACGTTTAGAAGCCCCTATGGCTCTTAATATACCAATTTCTTTTTTACGTTCTAAAACACTAATATACGTAATAACACCTATCATAATTGAAGAAACAACCAATGAAATACCTACAAAGGCTACAAGGACATAACTAATGACATTAACAATATCAGTTACCGAAGACATTAATGTTCCCACAAAATCTGTATACGTAATGACTTTGTCTTCTTGATTTGTTTTTTCCATTTTATGATTGTACGTATCTAAAAAGTGAATCACTTTTTCTTTGCTTTCAAAGTTTTTAGGATAAATACTAATACTTGCTGGTTTTTTAAAATCAGCATATCCTAATTTCTTTATATTATTATCATATGAATCTTGTTCACTTGTCATCATTGATGAAATAATACTCATAAAATCATTTTCATCACCACTAAAGCTCATTGCTTCTGCAAAAGCATGACTATCAAATTGAAAAGCATTTGCCATTGAAGAGCTCATAGACATCATACTTTTTTGAATACCTCTTTGTAGAGAGGATGATAAATTTTGCATAGATGATTGCATATATTGAGACATAATTTGAGAAATTTGTGTTTCTATGTTTGTTGATTGTATAATAGATGTCATTTCTTGAGTTAAAATATTCTTTGCTTCTTGAGAATTTAAATAGCTCATTAAATACTCATTTATTTTTGTAATATCTAAATCATTTGCGCCTAATTGTTTTTTATAATCATCTAAGACTGCATTGATAATTTGTTGCATTTCATTTTGATCAATTCCATCTTCAATAAATTTCTTTACTTGTTCTTCTATAACTTGACGTGCATGATCTGTTTGTAAGTAATTTATAAATTCTTGTGTAGCTTGATTAATATTTACTTCTGGATGATTTTTTTCATATTCTAAATAACCATTTAATAAAGAATTAGCTAAATGATCAAGTTGATCACTTGAAACATTAAATTGAATTTGATTAATTATTTGATTCATGTCTAATGTTGGAAGTGATAGATTTGTCAGTTCTTGATTTAAATTCGTAAAATCTAATTGTAAAGCTTGTGTATTGAACTTTAATGCTGATTGCATTTTGTTTTGATCAATTGTAAATAATGAACTTAAATCAAATTGTGAATTTTTTTCTTCAAAAGCATTTCCTGTAAAAATATTCACATTTTTATTTTTTATTTGATCTTGAACAATTTGAGTTGTAGATGATTTTTCTATAATATGTTGTACAAGCGATGATGGATAATAAATTCCTGTTGATAACATGGTCGCTGTTTGGTCATCTTTAGGTTGGACAATGCCTACAATTTTTAAATCTTCACCATTTTGAACAAGTTGATTCATATATGTTTGATCATTAGATTTATCTTTATATACATGATATTGTTCATCATATTCATAATAATCCGCCGATTTAACAAGTTTGAATGTTTTATTTAAAATATCTTGATAACTATAATCATCCTCTTTTAATGCCACATCTACATCTTCTTCATTAGCAAACTGTTGTACCATTTGATCTAATTCTGATGAATCTCTTAAACCAAGTGTATAAGCCATCATATCACTTATCTTTCCAGAGGAAGTAAGAACAACAACACATTCATTATATTTTTTTGGCCAATGACCTGCTTTCATATCATATTGTCCACTAAATAAGTTGGTATTTTTAGGCATGGATTTAAAGACATCTGTAGACATCATGGAAGACATCATATTATTTGAACTTGTAGATGATCCCATTCCTAGTGAACTAAATGTTTTATCAGGATTAACTTGTCTATAAGTATTATCTTGATAGCGATATATTTGTGGTGTCACATTATAAGTATATTCGATTGCATTGGAATAATTTTTTAATTGTTTTTGATTACTTTGAATATAACTCTTTAATGATTCTAAATCATTTGATCCAATTTTAGAAAACATTGTAGTCATCATATTAGCTACTTGAATATCATTTTTAGAAGATTGTTTTTTATCTTGACTATCATCTACTAACATTGATGACATATCTATACCAGTACTTGTAATTTGTAAAGGATATTCTGACAACGTATCTTCTTCAATTGTTTGAATATACGTATTAACACCATTTGATAAAGATAATATAAGAGCTATTCCTATAATCCCTATAGAACCTGCAAAAGATGTTAAAAAAGTTCTTCCTTTTTTTGTTTTTAAATTATTAAAACTAAGGGATAGTGATGTAAGTAAAGACATAGATGTTTTTCCCATATTACGATGTTGTGGGACAAAACTTTTAACATGATATGGGTTTGTATCATCTAAAATAACTCCATCTTTTAATGTAACAATACGTGTTGCATATTCTTTGGCAAGTTCTGGATTATGAGTAACCATAACAACAAGTCTGTCCTTAGCAACTTCTTTTAATAAATCCATAACTTGTATACTCGTTTCACTATCTAAGGCTCCTGTTGGTTCATCAGCCAATAAAATATTAGGATCATTAACCAATGCTCTTGCAATAGCAACACGTTGCATTTGTCCTCCTGATAACTGATTAGGCTTTTTATGAATTTGTTGTCCTAATCCTACCTTGGTAAGAGCATCAATTGCTTTTTCTCTTCTTTGTGCTTTAGAAACACCAGAAATAGTAAGCGCAAGTTCAACATTGGATAAAATTGTCTGATGTGGAATTAAGTTATAACTTTGGAAAACAAAACCGATTGTGTGATTACGATAAGAATCCCAATCTCGGTCTTTATATTTTTTTGTGGAAATACCATTGATAATTAAGTCTCCACTGTCATATCTATCTAATCCACCAATAATATTTAAAAGTGTGGTTTTACCAGAGCCACTTGGACCAAGTATCGCCACAAATTCATTATCTCTTAAATTAAGGCTAACATAATCTAAAGCTTTTTGAATAAAATTTCCCGTTTTATACTGTTTACAGATATCTGTTATTTGTAGCATCTTTTCCCCTCCATATAGAATAAAATTATCATTTCAATTTGAACTTATGATTAATAATATGTAAAAACATAAAAAAAAAGAAGGAACTGGCAACGAGCTATTTTCGCACAATG
>ERZ791879.55-NODE-55-length-133676-cov-33.742503_pt1 | contig 133676 bp, 112 predicted proteins | sample MGYA00510162_ERZ791879 | MGnify/ENA primary metagenome ERZ791879 (study PRJEB30046, sample SAMN00792113) | human gut metagenome | study: EMG produced TPA metagenomics assembly of the A metagenome-wide association study of gut microbiota in type 2... | reverse complement strand
TCAACTCGGTCTACGTCTTTGATGACCGGGTCGTACTCAATTTCAACTTCACGGATGATGCCAAAACCATCTCCCGTGAAGAGGTGTTAGGTTCGAGTGCTGTGGACAATGCTCCACCACATCCCCAGACCATTCGGTCTGGGGATTTTTTGTAGTGGCTGCTGCGCCGCTTGTAAATCCACCGTATTTTCGTTATAATAAAGCTGAAGGCAGGTGGGCACTATGGTTTTGCAATACTATGTAATAGAATCTGCTACCGGGAAGCATATCAATATTGAAGTCGATGCAGCATCAAAAGATGATTTGGAAATCACCCGGAGCGGCTGGCAGACCGTCTGGGACACAGATTTCATTCTTGACCCTCAAAAAGAAAAGTATGTTGCCAAAACCGAAGAGGGTGAAATCGTTGCGCTTGGTGCCTACCGTGTTCGGGAAGGAAGCGTAGCGGTCTATATCGCTTATATCGAAAGCCAGCCGGAAAGCAACCCCACTCTGACAAGGCAAAAGAAGTATCAGGGCATTGGGAAAGCGATGATCGCATTTGGCATCCAACTTTCAATCGATGCAAACTGTAACGGAGTGGTTGTTTTTGAAGCGAAAACGGACGAATTGGAGCAGCATTATATCCGGGATTTTGGCGCGCGTCCGGTAGCATCTCTGTATCCAGATGGACCCAAGACTTTTATGATTGCCGATCAGGCGGCCAAAGATATTTTTTCTTCGTATCTTTTTTGAGAAAGGAGAAAGATCACATGAAAGAGTACAATAAAGATTTTGACATTGATTTTTCTCCCATGTCGGATGAAACCATGTCGTGGCTGGACGAACTACTCATGACCTGTAAGCGTTTTCATGTGGATTACTATAATGCGTCCGAAAAAGACCGTGCTTTTGTGGAAGCCGTGGCGCGGAAAAACTATGGCTTGAAGCAAGCACGCAACAGCGGAAAGCCCGCATCTACCGTTGCGCCGTTCTTTGGCATTCATCGTGCCGGCTGAACACATCGGGTTCAACTGCCGCTGACAATGCTCCACCACATCCCCAGACCATTCGGTCTGGGGATTTTTTTGTGTCATTCGCCAGCCCGGAACAGCAAACCGGGAATTTCACTTTATCGGGGGTGTTCTTTCCTTGGCGAGTGTGATATACTCGGCTTAGTGCAACGAATCCAAATTGTGGAGGAAACAAACGTGGAAGATAATAAATCAACGAATGTCAAGAAAACGGTAAAATCAGGAATAACTTTTGGAAGTGCATTAGCTATGGTTATTAGTTATACAACGTGGAAGTCTGTCGGTTGGGCGATTTTTCATGGATTACTTAGTTGGGTATATGTCATATATTTCCTTTTGCGTTACTAAATTCCCGTTTGCCGTACTCATTCCCGGCAAAAGGCAGCGCACAAACCCCACATAAAGGAGATGCTTCCCCATGGAATACAAACGTTTTGGCAATAAGATCATTGTACGCATCGACAAGGACGAGGAGATCCTAGAACAGGTCAAAAAACTTGCCCTGAAAGAAAACATCCGCCTTGCCGCCGTGCAGGCGCTGGGCGCCACCAACAGCTTTACGGTAGGCGTATATAATGTAGCAGAGAAGCAATACTACGCCAACAGCTTCAGCGGCAGCTTTGAGATCGTGTCCCTGACCGGCACCATCAACACCATGAACGGTGAATTCTACACCCACCTGCACATGAGCGCCGGAAACGACAAGGGCGAGGTGTTCGGCGGGCATCTGAACCGGGCGGTGGTCAGCGCCACCTGCGAGATGGTGGTGGATGTTCTGGACGGTACGGTAGACCGCCAGTACGACCCCGTTACCGGGCTGAACCTGTTCAAGTTCTGAGCTTCTTTTCAAAAACGAGAAAGTCCGCTGCGCGGTGTCTGCGCAGCGGACTTTTGTTTATAGCTCTTCCCGGCGGGTGTAGGGCGTCATGCCGTGGTCGGCGGGGTCGTAGGCTTCCAGCACGGTAATGTAGTTTTCCTGAAAGTGGCACAACACGGTCTTTAAAATGCCGCTCAGCTGCCCCTTTACCGTGATGGTGGACAGGACAAAGTCTGCCACCAGCTGCACCGTCTCCGGCTGCAGCTCAAAGCACAGGCCCACCGCCAGCATAGGGATGACGATCTGCTGCGCCTGCAGCGGCACCGCGCTGCCCAGCTTTTCCAGTACCGGACGGCTCAGCGCCGAGGCTGCCTGTACGCAGCGCTCCACCTTTTCCTGCGGGAAGCGCTGCATCAGTTCCATGCTGCGCAGCTGCGCCACCACGGCGGCATCGTCACGCACGATGCCCCGGGTCACCTCTTCCTCCGTGCGGGTGGTCGCGCATTGCAGCATACAGCGCATGGCGTCCTCATAGCCCTTGTAGTAGGTCTGACGGTCGCAGAACAGGTCCAGCATGGAGCGCAGCACAGCATCGGTCTCCTCGGAGACCGCCAGCCGCCCGAAGTCCATCGGCGTGCCTTCCATCCCTGCGCTGCGGTCGTTCAGTGCCTGCAGCTCCTCCGGGATGACCGTGGAGGGCAGAAAGCGGTCGTTGCCGTTGCGGTAAAAGCCCCACTCTGCGGGCAGGATGCGGGGAATGACATCGCCGCTGGAAACGATATTGAAGATATTGCTGGTGCCCCAGTTCTTTTTCAGGCTGCCGTCTGCCGCGTGGTTGTTGTCATAATCCTGCTGCAAATCGGGGCAATCTGCCGCCGTCAGGGACGCCGGGGCGGCAAAGGTATAGACAAAGGTGTTTTTCTTTTCCAGCTGCGGCAGCACAGCGGGCAGGCGCGCCGCCACAAGGTTCGCCACACCGCCGCCCCGGCTGTAACCGCCCATCCAGAGCTTCAGGGTGCCCAGCGGCTGACGCTTTGCCGACGTCTGAACGTATCCTCGTATTTTTTCAACCAGCTGCCGCGCCGCCGTCACAAAGCCGACGTGGGCGCTGCCCGGCCCTGCATGAAGGTTGCCGGACCACTCGGCCCCGTAGCCGGAGCCACGCAGGAACGCCCCGATAATAGTCACCTGCCTGCCGCCGCGCACCAGCGTTTTGCGGGCGATGGCGCAGCCCACAGTGTCCGGGGTGTCGTTCAGGCTGTGGGTATAGTTGAACAGCTGCACCTCGGTAAAGCCCAGCTTTGCAAAGGCGTCCCGGATATGGTCGGCACGGCCGACCTCCCCCTCCATCCAATAGCGCTGGTCGCTCTCCCATGTACAGTCGGCGGCTGCCGCCATGCCCAAGGTGGCCAGCGCCAGCTGGTTGTCGTACTCCGTGGCAGGGTGGTCGAACAGGCTGTCGCTGTAATAGTAGTCGTGCCGCAGGTCGGCACCGCAGCGGTCGCTGCGGTACCACAGGGTATAGTAGTCGTCCGGTACGGCGCGGCCGACCAAGGCTGTAGCCGCCCCGGCCTGCGGCAGCGCCGCAGCGGGTGCAAGCGTCCCCGCTGCAAAGGTCACCGCAAGACCCTTACAAAAATCCCGTCGTTTCATGGTTTCATCCCCCGCATCCTGCCCTGCGGGTCGTACCCCGCAGCGCTTTTTTATAGTATAATCCTTTTTGCCGTAGGATGCAATTTTTACTTGCGGCGGCAGACGGGACGATTTAGAATGCGCGCCGCTATCGGGTTGCGGCACCCAGCATCCGCATCGTGCCTTGAGCGGCACTTGCGTCTTGCTGGCCGCTGCCCCAACAACTCCTCCCTGTTTCCGCCGCTGGCGGCGGTCGTCGTCGTTGCACTCTGCGCATATTCAGCGGAAAGAATATTTATAATTTCGCAATTCTGGAAAATCTGCGGAGCTTGTCGGGGCAAAGCCCCTCCATCTGCTAACGCAGACCGCTCTGCCGCTTAAAAGCCCCACTGGGGCTTTCATTGCTACGCAAACGCGGATTTTCCAGAATTGCCTTTTCACGGGAGGGGTCGTAAAGGAAAACGGCATTTGCAGTGCCGCTTTCTGCGAAAGCGCGGCTCTGCGGGCGAGCGCTTGCTCCCCCTCGGGGGAGCTGTCGCGCAGCGACTGAGGGGCTTCAAATCGGCGGAGCCGGAAAAAACGGTTAAAAGATCTTCACGCCGAACAGGCGTGAATCTTCAGTTTTTTCCGGTGTAGCCCTCCTCTTTGGGGTTAAAAGGGGCGAGCAGCCCCTTTTTCGTGGCTCCAGCGCGTCGAAATCGCTGTGACCTTGCTGTGCTGAACGCACAGCATTTGCTGCGCAAACCGGTCTGCGACTTGAAAGCCCCACTGGGGCTTTCATGCCTTGCAGGCACCGCCGCACTTTTCTTCTCTTTTGGTGTCAAAAGAGAACATCCCTCGGCTACCACCTCCTACCCCACAGCGCTGTAACTGCCGCTTTTTCTCTACACTCTCTGTAAAAAATCAACCGGGAAGCTCCGCAGAGCTTCCCGGTTGACAGATACAATAATATTCTTTATTACAGCGAAAGATCCAGTTCGTGGCAGTACTCCACGATGTGGTGGAACATCTGCTCCACAGCGGGAGCCATGGAGGCCGGGCGCTGCACGGCCAAGCCCACCACGCGGTACTCCTCCGGCTCGATGGGGTACACCTTGACGGCGGCTTTGCAGTCCCGCAGCAGCATCTGCGGCATGATGGAGATGCCAAGTCCGGCCTCCACCATGGCGATGTTGGACTGGTCGTCGATGACGTGGCAGCGGCGCTCGGTGCCGATCTTGTATTTCTTGAGGAACTGGCGCATCTCGGCGTCGGTGGCGTCGCACTGCACCACAAAGCTCTGGCCGTTCATCAGCGCCGGGGTCATTACGCCGTCCTGCGGCTCCGGCCAGTCCTGCGGCACGATGCACAGCAGCGGCTCCCGGAACAGCTCGGTGAGGTTGAACTCCTCCCGGCAGGTGGAGGACAGGAAGGCGATGTCCACCTGACCGGTGCGCAGCCATTCCTTGACATCATCGTAGGTGCCCTGATATACTTCGATCTCGATCTGCGGATAATGCGCCGCAAAGCTTTTCAGCAGCCCGGGCAGCAGCGATGCGCACACCGAGTTGAATACACCCAGCTTCACCTTGCCCTTTTCCAGACCGTTCAGGCGGGCAATGCTCTGCTTCAGCGCCTCGTCGCTGTTGAGCACCTCGCGGATAGAAGGATACAGGGAAGCGCCGTAGCTGGTCATGGATACGCCGTTTTTGCCGCGGTTGAACAGGGCAAAGCCCAGCTCCTCCTCCATTACGGCAATGGCGTGACTGATGGCCGAGGGGGTCAGGTGCAGCTGCTGTGCCGCCTTGTTAAAGCTGCCCTGCCGGGCCACGGCATCAAAAATTTCGTAGGAAAAAAGCGTCATGCCCAAAGCCTCCTTCCGTCTTTACTGGTTCGGAGACGCCCGATTCTCTGTGAATCTTTTTCATCTTTCATTTGAGATAGTTCAATTATCTTCTTGATTGTACTATCCCGCGCCTTTTCTGTCAAGCATTTTGCCCCGATTTTTGCACGTTCTGTGCAGATTTTGCCGCGATTTTTGCAGGAAATGCCGCCTTTCCTCCGTTATAGTTCCTGTAACGATTTTTAACGACCTGAACGAGGTATTTTTTATGACTGCACTATCCCCGCGCCGCACTTTCAGCGGCACTGCTCTTAAAACCATTGCCTGCATTACCATGCTGGTGGACCACATCGGCGCGTCCTGCATTGAGGCAGGCATCCTTACGCCCGGGCTGGACGCCGGCACCCTCTCGCAGGACACCCTTTCCGCCTATCCGCTGTACCGGCTGGACATGGTGCTGCGCTTCACCGGGCGGCTGGCCTTTCCCCTGTTCTGCTTTCTGCTGGTGGAGGGCTTTGTGCACACCCACAACGTCAAAGGCTACCTTGGGCGGCTGGTGCTGTTCGGCCTTCTGAGCGAGGTACCCTTTGACCTTGCGTTCTTCCGCACCCCCTTTGACCCCAGTGCGCAGAACGTTTACTGGACGCTGGCACTGGGCGTGCTGGCCATGGCAGGACTCAAGCACTTTGAAAAGGAAAACGGCCTGCCCGGCTGGCAGGGGCTTGTGTGGGCGGGCGGGTGCGCCGCGCTGGCGCTGGCTGCCACTACCGACTACAACGCCAGCGGCGTGATCATCATCTGCGCGCTGTACCTGACCCGCACAAACCGCAAGTGGCAGTGCCTCGCGGGCGCGTTGCTGTTTATGTTCGAGCTCACCGCCCCGCTGGCCTTTGTGCTGGTCTGGTTCTATAACGGGCAGCGCGGCGCGTGCAGTCCGCTGCAGAAAAAGGCCTTTTACTGGTTCTACCCGGTGCACCTGCTGGTGCTGGCAGGCATCACGAACCTGCTGCTGTAATTTTACCGATAAATAGTGCAATGCCGGACAGTCTGCGGGCTGTCCGGCATTGTGTTATTTATGAGGAGGTTCGCCCTCTCAGGCGCTCCCGCGCCAGCTCTCCCAAGGGGAGAGCCAAGGTCTAAGGGTTGTTGCTAAAGTATTAGGTTCAATGAGAAAGTTTCCAGCAGTGCTCTTGCCTCTCCCTTTGGGAGAGGTGGATTTGCGAAGCAAAGACGGAGAGGGCGCACGCCGTTAGCCCTGTCACTAAAGTTTCAGACGCAACAAGATACTTTCCCGCCATGCCAAAGGCGCCCCCTTGGGGAGCTGGCAAAACCGTCAGGTTTTGACTGAGGGAGTTTCCCCCACAAAAAGGAAAATCCCCCGCAGTTTTCACGAAACTACGAGGGATTTTCTTGGCGGAGTAGGAGGGATTTGAACCCTCGCGCCGTTGTTTAGACGACCTACGCCCTTAGCAGGGGCGCCTCTTCGGCCTCTTGAGTACTACTCCAGAGCAAAGTGTGTTACACTTATTCAATAAAAAATGGCGGAGAGAGTGGGATTCGAACCCACGGTACGTTGCCGTACGGCAGTTTTCAAGACTGCTTCCTTAAACCACTCGGACATCTCTCCTTGTGGACACTCGCGTTACGCCGTGTCGAATGCCTATTTACTTTACCAGATTTGCGCCGTTCTGTCAAGCCCTTATGCAAATTTTTCTTTTTTCTGTACGATAGCTGCACAGCAGGCGCATTTATCACAACCTTTATTCGAAGTTTTTTTGGATTTTCTCTTTACAGAAACACCCTTTTGTTGTATAATAAAACCAACATAAACCACCCATTGGGAAAAGGAGCATCATCATGTCGTTTTCAGAGCTATTGAAGCAGTGCCGCAAAAAGCAGGGCGTCAGCCAAGCGGAGCTTGCCTCCAGACTGGGGGTCACCCAGCAGGCTGTCGGCAAGTGGGAAAGCGGCAAGTCCTCCCCCGACCCCTCCACCGTGGCCCGCATTGCGGAACTGCTGAACACCACGGCGGACTATCTGCTGGGGCTGTACCGCCCGGTCAGCAACGTTTCTGCCCCCGAGGAGCGCTTTTTCGGCAGCTACACCGAGAGCCTGATCCCGGTCATCGGCACGGTGAAGGCCGGTTACGGCGCACTGGCCTTTGAAGAGGACTACGGGCAGGAGTACGCCCGCGTAAAGGACCCCTCCAACTATTTTTATCTGGTGGTGCGCGGCGACAGCATGGAGCCCCGCATTCAGGATGGCGACCTTGCGCTGGTGCACAAGCAGGACACGCTGGAAAACGGTGATCTGGGCGTACTGATCTACGGCGACGAGGGCGAGGGCACCCTGAAGCGCTACATCCAGCGCGGCAACTGCGTGGTGCTGCAGCCCTTCAACCCCGCCTATCATGAAATGGTCATCAGGGGCGAGGACCTGAACCACCTGCACATTGCAGGCCGCGTGGTGGAAACCAAGGCCAAGTGGTAAGCCGAGCGATTTAAAATTTCGCTGCTGAAGGCTTCCCCTATCTTCATAAAGCCATCTGCTATTTTGCGTATGGCTTTATTTTTTGACCCTTTTTCCCGGTTTTATCCCCTTTGGAGGTGCATTCTGCATGGAACAGACCCTGATGGACAAGCTGACCATTCTGGCGGACAGCGCCAAATATGACGTTGCCTGCACTTCCAGCGGGGCGTCCCGCACCGCGCGCCCGGGCACGGTGGGCAGCTGCTATGCCCCGGGCTGCTGCCACGCCTTTACCGCCGATGGCCGCTGCGTCAGCCTGCTCAAGGTGCTGATGACCAACTGCTGCTCCTTCGACTGCGGCTATTGCGTCAACCGCCGCTCCAACGATATCCCCCGCGCCACCTTTGCACCCCGGGAGCTGGCAGAGCTGACCATGGAGTTCTACCGCCGCAACTACATCGAGGGGCTGTTTTTGTCCAGTGCGGTACTGGGCACCCCGGACTACACCACCGAGCGGATGCTGGCGGTGCTGCGGCTGCTGCGGGGCGAATACCGCTTTGGGGGCTACATCCACGCCAAGGCCATCCCGGGCACAAGCCCGGAGCTTTTGCAGCAGCTGGGGTATCTGGCCGACCGTCTGAGCGTGAACGTGGAACTGCCCAGCGAGCGCAGCCTGAACCTGCTGGCCCCGGACAAGGGGCGGCATTCCATCTTCCGTCCCATGAAGCAGATCGCGGTGTCCGGCGCCGCCAGCCGGGAGGAGCTTACCCTTTACCGCCACGCGCCCAAGTTTGCCCCCGCCGGGCAGAGCACCCAGATGATCGTGGGCGCTTCGCCGGAGACGGACTACCATATCTTAAAACTGACCGAGGGGATGTACCAGAAATACGGGCTGAAACGGGTGTTCTACTCCGCCTACATCCCGGTAGCCGAGGACACCCGCCTGCCCGCGCTGGACACCAAGCCGCCTCTTCTGCGGGAGCACCGGCTGTATCAGGCAGACTGGCTGCTGCGGTTCTACCAGTTCGAGGCGGACGAAATTTTAGATAAGGATAACCCCAACTTCAACCCCTATCTGGACCCCAAATGCAACTGGGCGGTGCAGCACTACGGGCTGTTCCCGGTGGACGTGAACCGCGCCCCCTTCGAGATGCTGCTGCGGGTGCCGGGTATCGGCCCCAAAAGCGCCCGGCGCATCTGGCGCGCCCGCAAGCAGGCGGCGCTGGGTCTGGACGAGCTCAAGCGCATGGGCGTGGTGCTCAAGCGGGCGCAGTACTTCATCACCTGCCGGGGCTTTTCCGGGGCGCACCCGGGGCGCGGCAGTGCCGGGCGGGAGCGCATTACCCGGGCGCTCATCGACTCCAACGTATTCAGCGGCAGCTGCGAGCAGCTGAGCCTGTTCAGCCCGCCCGCTGTGGATAACCTCATCGGGCAGGGCGTGCCGCCCCGGGCGGCTGTCCGCATGGTAAGGGAGGAGGCAGTACAATGTCTTGCCAAGGCACTGTAAGCCCCAAAGGGGCGCGCAAGCTGCACGATGCCGATGTGGTCTACCTGTACGACGGCAGCTTTGAGGGTTTTCTGTGCTGTGTGTACGAAAGCTTTGCCCAGCACGAACTTCCCTTTGCGGTGTGGACGCCCCAGCGGGAAACAGCCACCCTCTACCCGGTCAAGGACATTGCCACCGACCCCGCCGTTGCCCGGCGGGTATTCGCCAGCTTTGGCAAAAAGCTGGGCGCAGAGACCGAGTACCTCGTCAGCCGGGATTTTCTTTCTGGGCAGGAGGACAAGGAGCTGCTGTTGCTCCGGTTTCTGCATCTGGCCTTTGCGCTGGGCCCGGGCACGGTCAAGCGGGAGGGACACCCGGTGGTCGCGCCCCTCTACGCCATGAAAAAAAGTCTGGACTGGGAGGTAGACAAGTTTCAGGGCTTTGTGCGTTTCGAGGAACACGACGGGATGCTGGGCGCGGTCATCCACCCCAAAAATTATATCCTCCCCCTGCTGCGCCCACACTTCTGCGGACGCTTCCCGGAGGAGGATTTCATGATCTATGATGCCGTCCATCAGGCGGTGCTGCTGCACGAGGGACACAGCACCCGGCTGCTGGAGCTGGCAGCGCCCTTGGAGCTGCCGCCGCCCAGTGCGCGGGAGCAGCAGTTTCAGGCGCTGTGGACGCAGTTCTACAAAACGCTGGAAATCAAAGCGCGCCACAACGAAAAAGGCCGCATGACCCATTGCCCCAAGCGCTTCTGGGCGGATATGGTGGAGCTGCAGGGGGAGTTATGATTCTTTTTCCTGTGCTTCCAGTGCGCTTTCCACGCCCTTGAGCAGATCCTCTGCCGGGATGCCGTAAAGCCTTGCCAGCGCCATCAGGTTGGAGGTGTTCGGCTCCGAGGTGCCGTTCTCCCACTTGGACACTGCCTGACGGCTTACGCCGATAGTCTCGGCCACGAACTCCTGTGTCATCTTGCAGCGGGTGCGGTTCTCCTTGAGCATCTCGGAAAGTGACTTGCGCACGATCTTGACTTCCTCCGTGAGTTTGGGCGGCTTTTCCAGATTGCGGGCAATGCGCCAGAGCAGATAGAGTGCAGCCACGATGGCGACCGGGATCAGGATCCGGAACAGGATATTGGTATAGCGGTAGAACTTTTCCAGCAGCAAAACTCTGCGAAGCCAGGCATCCGCCTGTTCCTTGGTCGCTTCCTGCGTTTCTACTTCTATGACCTTAAGCAGGGCAACAGCAGTTCGGTTCAGCAGGTTCATCATAGCGGGTTCCTCCTTTGGCATTTTCCGGTTGGATTTTCTGTGGCACGATTTTAGCACAAAAGCCCGGTTGCGTCCACCAACCAGAGCGCAAACTCCGGTTGCGGCGCGTATTTTTAGCCTATTGGGGCAGATAATTCACAAAAACGTTGCATCTGCATCGTTGCAACGGGCAAAACCTATGGTATACTATAAGGGATATCCGGGCAGGCATTTCTGCCCACCAACACCCCCGCTGCGGGGTCAACACAAAAGGAGTATTGTAGCGTTATGGTTCGCATTACTATGGAAGACGGCGGCATCATCGACATCGAGCTGAACGAGGAAGTTGCCCCCATCACCTGTGAGAATTTCAAAAAGCTGGTCAAGGAGGGCTTTTACAACGGCCTGACCTTCCACCGTGTCATCCCCGGCTTTATGATCCAGGGCGGCTGCCCGCTGGGCACCGGCACCGGCGGCCCGGGCTGGAACATCAAGGGCGAGTTTGCCGCCAACGGCGTCAACAACCCCCTCAAGCACACCCGCGGTGTGATCAGCATGGCCCGCAGCATGAACCCCAACAGCGCAGGCAGCCAGTTCTTCATCATGCATCAGGATGCACCTCATCTGGACGGCCAGTACGCCGCCTTCGGCAAGGTGGTTGCCGGCATGGACGTTGTGGATAAGATCGCTGCTGTCCGCACCGACTGGAACGACAAGCCCACCACCCCGGTCAAGATGGCCACCGTGGAGCTCATCGAGGGCTAATTTTAAATGCAAAATAGCGGAACACCCTGCGGGTGTTCCACTATTTTTTTGCAAAAAACTCTCTGTGAAAAGGGTGCCCCGGAGCGTCCGCAGACGCTCCGGGGCACTGAAATAAAAACAAAATTCCTTGGAACATGGCCAAAGCACACGCGGCGGCCATTTCAAATCGTTTTCAGCAGCCTTCTTTTTCAGCCAGCTTGCGGCCCATGAGCACGCCCATGACCGAGGCCATCATCAGCCCGCGCGTCCAGCCAGAGGAGTCGCCCAGACAGTGCAGACCCTGAATGTTGGTGTCGAGGTTCTCGTCCATCTTCACCTTGTTGGAGTAGAACTTCAGCTCCGGGCTGTACAGCAGAGTCTCGTTGGCGGCAAAGCCGGGCACGACCATATCCAGCATCTTGATGAACTCGATGATGTTGGTCATGGCGCGGTAGGGCATGGCGGCGGTGATATCACCGGCCACGGCATCCTTCAACGTGGGCTTCACGTTGGACTGTGCCAGTTCCTTCTGCCAAGTGCGCTTGCCATCCAGAATGTCGCCGTAGCGCTGCACCATGATGTGGCCTGCGCCCAGCATATTGGTCAGCTCGCCCACCTTCTGGGCGTAGGCGATGGGCTGGTTGAAGGGCTCGGTAAAGTTGTGGGACACCAGAATAGCAAGGTTGGTGTTCGGGCTCTTCTTTTCCTTGAAGCTGTGGCCGTTGACCACCGCAAGGTCGTTGTCGTAGTTTTCCTGCGCCACAAAGCCGCCGGGGTTCTGGCAGAAGGTGCGCACCTTGTTCTTCCACGGCTTCGGGTAACCGATGAGCTTGGACTCATACAGCACCTTGTTCACCTTTTCCATCACCTCATTGCGGCACTCCACGCGCACGCCGATGTCCACCGTGCCGGGCTTGTGGGCGATGTGGTGCTCTGCGCAGAGCTTTTCCAGCCAGTCTGCGCCACGGCGTCCGGTGCCGATGACCACCTCGTCCGCGTACACAGGCAGCAGGCTATCGCCATCCTTCAGCAGCACGCCCTTGCAGCCTTCCTCTTCCAGAATGATGTTCTCGCACTCGGTATTGAAGCGCATCTCCACGCCGTTGTCTGCCAGATAGTTCTGGATGGCCAGATACAGCTCCTGTGCCTTCTCGGTGCCCAGATGGCGGATGGGGCAGTCCACCAGTTTCAGACCCGCATGGATGGCGTTTTTGCGGATCTCCTTGATGTCCTCACCGGTGTAGATGCCCTCCACATGGGGGTCGGCGCCGAACTCCAGATAAATTTTATCGGTGTAGTCGATGAGCTCCTGCGCAAACTCCTCCCCGATAAGGGTGGGCAGGTCGCCGCCCACCTCATAGGACAGGCTCAGCTTGCCGTCCGAGAACGCGCCCGCACCGGAAAAGCCGGTGGTGATGGCACAGGTGGGGCGGCAGTTGACGCAGTGGCCTACCTCTGCCTTGGGGCAGTGGCGCTTTTCCACCGGCTTGCCCTTTTCCACCAGCAGCATCTTCTTTTTGCTGCCGTGGCGCAGCAGCTCCACAGCGGTAAAGATGCCGGCAGGGCCCGCACCCACGATGATCAGATCGTACTTTTCCATGATTTTGTTCCTTTTTTCCTTTCTATTTTGACGGGGCTTACTCCTGCTCCTCCTGTTCCACGGTGGCGCTCTCGTCCACATGGTCCAGTTCCACGGCGGTAGCCTCTGCATCGGTGCGGGCCACGTCCGGGGCGACAACGCCATCGCCGTTCAGATCCTCACCGGTAATGCTTTCCAGTACGGACTGGGTCTCCGGGTGCAGCTTGGCAAAGCGGCGCACCGCCAGCACGGTGTACAGAGCGCTGAGCAGGTTGATGGCGCCCTCCACGATCAGGATGACGCCGATGGCCATCACCAGTGTTTCCATGGCGCCGAAGGGGTTTGCGATCAGGATGACGCCCAGCACCACGCTGAGCACCGGCAGCAGCAGAAAGCCCTTCCAGCTGTCGTAGCCGCAGCGGCGCAGGTCCAAAGCGTTCTGCACCCGGCCAATGGCGTCAAAGATGACGAACAGGCCGAACACGATGGGCAAAATGCTTACCACGATATCGCTGCGCAGCAGCAGAAAAACGCCCAGTGCAAGGCAGATAAGGCCGGAGATCAGGGTAAGCTGGCTCTGGAACACCCCGCGCTCCACCACAAAGTAGCGGATCAGCTGCACCGCTGCGCAGGCCAGCACCACGCCGCCCAGCGCGTAGCAGACGATGTTCAGCGCCGTGCCGGGCTTCATGACCAGAAAAATGCCCAGCCCGACATACAGCAGGCTCATGAGGATCAGATTCCACTTCAGCTTTTTTACCATAGAGATCACGTTCCTTTCGTTTGCAGGGCCGCTGCCCGCACCCGGGTCAGTGGTACAGGGGTGCGATGGTGGTCTTGTTGATACGGGCATAGAAGGCCAGGCTCATCAGGACACTGACAAATTCCGCAATGAGGAAGGCCCACCAGACATTGTTGACACTGCCGGTCTGTGCCAGCAGCCACGCTGCCGGCAGCAGCACGAACAGCTGGCGGCAGACCGAAACGATGAGGCTGAAGACGCCGTTGCCCAACGCCTGAAAGACCGAGCTGAGCACGATGCTGACGCCCGCCAGCAGGAAATGCAGGCAGATGATGCGCATGGCCGGGATACCGATGGCCAGCATGGCGTCGCTGGCGGCAAAGATGCTCAGCACCTGCCGGGGTGCGAACTGGAAGATGCAGAAGCCTGCCAGCATGATACCTTCGGCGTAGCACACCGCCAGCTTGATGGTCTTTTTCACACGGTTCGGTCTGCGGGCACCATAGTTGTAGCTGATGATGGGCACCATGCCGTTGTTCAGGCCGAAAATGGGCATAAACACAAAGCTTTGCAGCTTGAAGTAGACGCCGAACACCGCCACCGCCGTAGCGGAGAAGGCCATCAGGATCAGGTTCATGCCAAAGGTCATCAGGCTGCCCACACACTGCATGGCGATGCTGGGCAGACCCACGGTGTAGATGCGGCCAATGGCCTTGGCGCTGGGACGGAAGCCTTTGAAGCTGATCTGGATGTCCGGGTTTTTGCGGGTGTTGAAGTACAACGTCATGCCTGCGCCGCAGAACTGACCGATGACCGTTGCCACCGCTGCGCCGGTGGTGCCGGACAGTGCCTTGCCGCAGTAGCCGAAGATGAAGATGGGATCCAGAATGATGTTCACCACGGCACCCACCAGCTGGCTGATCATGCTCAGATAGGTGCGCCCGGTAGCCGCCAGCAGCTTTTCGCCCATGGTCTGAGTGAACAGACCCAGACTGAAGATGCAGCACACCGACAAATACTGGATGCCCTGCTGCGCGATGACGGCGTCACTGGTCTGGGCGTAGAAGTAGGGCTTCATGCAGGTAAGGCCGATGACAAAAAACACCGCAAAGCTGCACAGGGAAAGAAAGATGCCGTTTTCTGCGGTGGCGTTGGCGCGGCTCTGGTTCTTTTCGCCAAGGCTCTTGCTCAGCAGGGCGTTCACGCCCACACCGGTGCCCACGCCCACGGCGATCATGACATTCTGCAATGAAAAGGCCAGCGATACGGCGGTAAGAGCGCTCTCGCTGACATGAGACACGAACACCGAGTCCACCACGTTGTACAGCGCCTGCACCAGCATGGAGATCATCATCGGGATACTGAGTTTCAGCAAAAGGGGGTTGATCTCCATGGTGCCCATGATGTTTTCCCGCACCTCGGCGGGTGCGGTCTGCGATTGATTTGTTTTCACGATTTCTCCTTGCCGGAAATGTGGGCAGGGCGCAGAAGCGCCCTGCCCACGTTCTGTCGTTGTTTATTGGGTCTGGCCGGGGGTCACAGCGTTTTTTCCTTTGCGGCAGCTGCGTCCAGGATCATCTTTACGCAGGTCTCGCGGCCAAGGGCGGCGTTGATGGCCAGATCGTAGTTGTGGGCATCGCCCCAGCGGTTCTGGGTGTAGTAGTTGTAGTAGGCCGAGCGGTTGCGGTCGGTCTTTTCCACCTCGTCCTTGATGCCCTTTTCGTCCTTGGCCTTTACCAAGGGGTTGGTCTTGGCGTACTGCAAACGCCACTCCTTGGGTGCATACACGAACACCCGCAGCACGTCCTTGCGCTCCCGCAGGACGTAGTCACCGCAGCGGCCAAGGATCACGCAGGGGCCTTCCTCGGCCAGCTGCTTGATGATACGGCTCTGCAGAATGAACACCTGATCGCCCAGCGGCAGCTCGTTGCCCATGGTGTACAGGCTGTACAGCAGGCTGTGGGTGTGCCGTTTCTCGCTGGCGGCAACAGCCTCCTCCGACAAGCCGGAGTTCTTTGCTGCCATGGTGATCAGCTCCTTGTCGTAAAGCTTGATGCCCAGTGCATTTGCCACGTCCTCTGCGATGTAGCGTCCGCCGGTGCAGTACTCACGGCCCAAAGTGATGATCGTCTTTGCCATAATGTGTTCCTCCTGTTTCATATATCGCCCTGAAAAAGCTTACGGCTGTGCCGGGGCGTCCCCGGTCTGGCCATTGGCTTTGGGTTCTGTGCTTGCAGGTACAGGCTTCGGCTTCGGCAGCCGTACCTCTGCTACCCGCATAGTGCCGGTCTGGTCCACTGCATACACGCTGCAGCGCCCGCCTGCGGCCAGCAGCTCCGGCGGGAACTGCACCCCGCCGTCCTCGGTGCGGGTACAGCGCAAAAAGGTGCGGTGAGCGGTGGTGGCGTGCGCCACGCCGTCGTGGGGCGCGCAGGCGATCCAGCCGGAAAAATCCTCCGGCAGGTCTGCGGGCTCTCCCCGCCGCTCAAAGTAGTAAACGCCCGGCTGGGTGCCGGCGCGCAGCTCGCAGCGCAGCCGCCGGGGACGGTCGGCCTCAGTCTCCCGCTGCTTTGGCCGCAGGGCAATGGCCTTGCCGGTAAAGTAGCGCATAAAATCCACCAGCGCCATGGTGCAGTTCACTGCACCGTTGGTATCGGCGGTGGGGTCGTTCAGCAGCACAAAGTCTGCCATCACGGCGTCGTCGTGGCCAAAACCGTGCAGCCCCATCCACAGCCGCACCGGGTCGCGCTGGCCGCGCACCCGCCGCTCCACCTGCACTGCCACCGAGCAGCCGTCGTGGATCTGCTCCCGCAGGTCAGCAAGATCCATCCACGCCTGCCAGCAGGGATAGCCGCAGCAGCCTGCGGCGGCTGCCGCAAAGGCGGTATTGCCGGTAGAGCGGGTGCTGCCGTCCTCCATGGCGTAGGCCACTTCTTCCGGCAGGATATCTTCGCCCCAGCGGTTCATCAGCGCCGCCATGACCAGCGGCAGATCCATCTCCCGCCCAAAGCTGGGGTCATGGGCAGAAAGACAGTATTCCGGCAGATAGAGCCGCCGGTTCAGCGCATGGCCGTTGCGCTTTTCCCACGCAAGAGGACGCACCGCCGCCGCCAGCAGACGCACCGCCGGGGTAACTTTATCGTTGTTGGTGGAAAGGTTCACCTGCAGCTGCACGCCGGTGCCGCCGCCCGGGGCGGCTACCGTGACGGTATCGCCCATCAAAAAGATCATGCCGTCCTCGCTCTGGCTGGACACGCTGCACCGGGGGTAGTCCGGTGCCCACTTGCCAAAGCTCATCCAGGCTGTCCACGCCCCTGCTGCGTACACCCGGCAGCGCACCTCCACCATGGTGTCCCGGGGCGCATGGGCGTTCCAGCTGACGTTCAGGTTGCAGAAGGCCGGCATGGCGAATTCCGGGGTGGTGTAGCTGCCGTACAAAAGGCTGCGTCCGGCCACGCTGTCCAGCACCAGTGCGCCGTTTTCCAGCGCAAGGTTGTCCAGCTGCCCGCGGGAAAAGGTCTCTGTCCCCTGCAGCACAAGATTATTCCGTTGTTCCATGGGACATCGCTCCTTTCCGCAGTTTTATCGCTTATTCTTCCGGGGTGTCGTCGTCGGCGTAGTCCTCTTTCAGGGCGGCCTCCAGCTCGGCATCCTTCAGCTTGCGGATGTTCTCCTCGATGTGGAACACCCGGTCGATATCGCCGTACACGATCTGGCAGGACACCTCGGTGACGAACCAGAAGCCGAAGATCAGCATCAGGAAAAGACCCAGCGGCATGCACAGGATCACCACGCCCCAGAACAGCACCTGCACGATGGCGGCAGCCAGTGCGTGGGGCAGAAAGGCGATCATGCAGTTGATGCTGTTTTTCAAGGTCAGACTCAAAGGCTGGTCCAGCAGCACCACCTGCGGCCACATATAGGCAAACAGCATCTGGAACAGCACCAGATTGAGCACCGTAGCCACCCACAGCGGGACGCCCACATTGGTGCCGTGGTACAGCATATTAAAGCAGAAATAGACGAGGAAAATCTGCAGCGTGACCACCACGGTGTACAGCACACCGGGCACAAGGCTGGCCTTGAAATTGCGCTTGAAGGCCTTGCGGTAGGTCACCCACCAGTAGCCCGCCTCATCGCGCAGCGCGCGCAGGACGGTATCGTACATTCCGGCCAGCGCCGGGCCCGCCAGCAGACCGCCCACGGCGGCGCTGCCCAGCATCACCGGCAGGCTGTTCTGCAAAAAGCCGATATACACCAGACAGATGACCGGTGCAAACCCGATGCAGGTCAGCAGGTTTGCAAGGAACATGCCGTTCATATCACGGCCTACAAGCTCAAAAAAGCGGCCGATGCCGGTCTTGCGGGGGGCATCCTTTTCGACGCCCTTACCGGCCTTGAAATCATTGGCAGAAGGAAAAAGACCCATAGTAACTGCGGTACCTCTCTTACGTTTTTCACCGGCACCGCAGGCGTTTTGTCTGGAAAGTGCCATTGTGCTAACTTTACAGATATAAATATACCTGTATTTTGTCAACTTTGCAAGATACAACCGGGGCTAATTGTAAAAAAATATTTATCTCTCCCTTTTTTACGCAAAATGTGCTACAATGACAATGGCATTTTTTTGCAATAGGAGGAAACCATTATGAGCATTCTTCGCACCATTGCGATGTTTATTTATCTGTTCGGGTACATGATCCTGCATTACGGCATCCTGCGCCGTGCCGAGCGCGCCGCAGCCGCCGGAGATACCGCCACTGTGGAGCAGATCGTGAACCAGCACATCCCCCGCTGGAGCCGGGGCATCTTAAAGGTGACCGGTGTGTCCCTGTCGGTGGAAGGGCTGGAGAATATTCCCAAAGACGGCCCTTGCGTATTCGTGGCGAACCACCGCAGCTACTACGACATCCCTTTGCTGCTGGCAGGGCTGGAAAAGCCCCACGGCATCCTTGCCAAGGAGGAGCTGGAAAAGATCCCCCTGCTCAACCGCTGGATGAAGCTGCTGGGCTGCGTGTTCGTGCAGCGTGATGATGTGCGCGCCTCGGTGCGGGCACTGAACGATGCCACCGCCATCGTAGAGGGCGGCCGCAGCTTCGTCATCTTCCCCGAGGGTACCCGCTACAAGGGCGAAGAGGGCGGCGCTGGCGAGTTCAAGGCCGGTGCTTTCCGCATTGCGGTCAAGACCGGTGCCCCGGTGGTGCCTGTGGCTGTGACCGGTGCCCGCGCTCTGTTCGAGACAAACGGCAACCGCTGCCGCCCGGGCGGTGTTCGCATCAAGATCATGTCGCCCATCCAGACCGCCGGCATGAGCAAGGCCGAGCAGAAGCAGCTGCCCGACGCCGTGCGCCAAAGCATTCTGGCTGCCCTGAAGTAACAGCCTTTCCCGCCCGTTTCATCACACAGGAGAACTATTTTATGGCAAGCTACCGTTACGAACGCGACATTGACCCCAAGGATCTCAAGCCCCGCAAACAGCGGCAGTACAGCCGCAGGGAGCGCTGGGCAAACTGGTGGGACTACAATCTGAAATGGGTGCTCATCTTCGGCATTGCCGGTGCGTTCGTGGCGTACTGCTTTATCGGGCAGTATTTCCTGACCACCCACCCGGATTATAACGTGGCGGTGGTCAGCCCCTACTACCTGCCCGAAGCTACCGTCACCGCCCTGCAAGAGCAGCTTGCCGCCTACGGTGAGGACTGCAACGGGGACGGCAAGGTGGTGGTGAAGATCAACCAGTACACCATGGCCTTCAACAGTGAGGACTCGGACGCCTATCTGGATATGGCAGGCACCACCAAGCTTTCCACCGATATCCAAAGTTCCCTCAGTTCCATCTTTATCCTGTATGACCCCGCAGGCTTCCAGCAGACCACCGGCACCCTGCGGTATCTGGACGGCCATCTGCCCAAGTCCGATGCCGACAGCGACTGGTGGAACATGGTCTACCGCTGGACGGACTGCCCGGTGCTGACCGGGATGGAGCTGGGCAGCTACACCTCGGACGCGGTGCAGAGCGCCAGCGGTGACAGCCAGCAGCTGCTGGCAGATTACTATATCGGCATCCGGGGCGCATGGCTGAAGGAATCCGCTTCCCTGCTGGAAAACAGCGAGCCCCTTTGGGCAAACCTGACCGCCGGGGCTGTCTCCACCGCCGGGGAGGGGCACTAAAGATGCGCTTCCGCATCAAAGCCGGCGGCCCCGCCGCACGATTCACCTTTGACCGCACCCCAAAGCCCCAGCCGCCCGCGCCGCCTGTTCTCCGCGCCGCAGACCTTGATAACCCCTACGGGCGCTATTACGGTAAAGCCCGCAGCTGGGAGGATATTTTGAAAAATAAAAACAGCGATTGAGAGGCTCTCTGGTCATCGCCGCAGGCGATGACCAGAGAGCCTCTGTTTTCTATTTTTGTCTTTTTACCCATGGCTGATTTGAAATTTTCTCCACCCTCAAATGGAGGGCGGTTTGTTGTTTCTCTGTCCCGGTTATGGTATACTTACTAGGTATCCTCGCAAAAACCGACCAAAAAGGATGTGACCCCCCATGGACGCACTGGAACAAGCCCGTGCCGAGATCGACACGGTGGATGCGCAGCTGGCTGCACTGTTCGAGCGCCGGATGGCTGCCGTTTTGCAGGTGGCCGAATATAAGCGGGCGCACGGCCTGCCCATCTACGATGCCGCCCGGGAGGCCGCCGTGCTGGAAAAGGCCGCAGCCCGCATTCAGCAACCCGCGCTGCGCCCTTACTATAAAGACCATGTCCAGCACATGATGGATCTTGCCAAGCAATACGAAGCCGCTGTGCTGGGGCGCAACCGCGCTGCCTATCAGGGGGTGGAGGGTGCGTTTGCCCACATCGCCCTCAAGGCGCTGTTCCCCCACGCCGAGGCTGTAAGCTATTCCACATGGGACGAGGTGTTCGAGGCCGTGGCCTCCGGCGAAGCCGCCCACGGCGTAGTGCCCTTTGAAAACAGCCACGCCGGGGATGTTTCCGCCGTGCTGGACCTGTGCTATAACCACCCGAAGCTGTGGGTGGTGGACGTGTACGACCTGCCCATCTCCCAGAACCTGCTGGTGCTGCCGGGCACCCAGCTTTCCCAGCTGCGCACGGTGTACAGCCACCAGCAGGCCATCGCCCAGAGCGAGACCTTTTTAAAGCAGTTCCGTCTGCCCGCCACCGCCATGGCTAACACCGCCATGGCTGCAAAGTTCGTGGCAGAAAGCAAAGACCCGACAAAGGCCGCCATTGCCAGCGCCGAGACTGCCGCCCTGTACGGGCTGGAAATTCTGGTGCCCAACATCAACACCGATGGCGACAACACCACCCGGTTCATCGTGCTCAGCCGCGAAAAGCCCACGGCGGGCAACCGGTTCTCGCTGCTGTTCACGGTGGACAACAAGCCCGGCAAGCTGGCGGAGGTCATTCAGGTCATCGGTGCCAGCGGCTTCAATATGGAGTCCATCAAGAGCCGCCCCATGCCGCACGTCCCCTTTGAATATTATTTTTATGTAGAGCTGGTGGGCGATGCCGCCGCCGGCGAGACCGCCGCGCTGCTGCGCGAGCTTGACCGCACCTGCCGGACGGTGCGGCTGTTAGGAGTGTATACAAAATGAGTGATTTTATCGGAACCAAGCTGACCATGAATCTGGGCGAGCGCAGCTACGACATCATCGTCAAGCGCGGCTCGCTGGAAAACCTGTATCAGTTCGCCCGGCTGGACCGCCGGGTGGCGGTGGTCACCGACAGCGGTGTGCCTGCACAGTACGCCCAGATGGTAGCTGACCAGTGCAAGGATGCCACCATCATCACCGTGCCGCAGGGCGAAGCCAGCAAGAGTTTTAAGATTCTGGAGACCGTGCTGCGGCAGATGCTGGACTTCGGCATGGGCCGGGGCGACCTTGTGGTGGCCGTAGGCGGCGGCGTGGTGGGCGACCTTGCCGGGTTTGCCGCTTCCATCTATATGCGCGGCATTGATTTTATCAACTGCCCCACCACCACCCTTTCCATGATCGATTCCTCCATCGGCGGCAAGACCGCCGTGGATCTGGGCGACACCAAGAACATCGTGGGTGCTTTCTGGCAGCCAAAGCTGGTCATCGTGGACCCGGACACTCTGTCCACCCTGCCCCGCCGCCACTTCATCAACGGTCTGGCCGAGGCGGTCAAGGCCGGGCTTCTGGCCGACCCGGAGCTGTTCTCCATCTTTGAAAAAGAGGACGTGGACGACCGCATCGGCGACATCATCTGCCGCAGCCTGCGCTTTAAAAAGAGCATCGTGGAGCAGGACGAGACCGAGCAGGGTATGCGCAAGGCGCTGAACTTCGGCCACACCATCGGCCACGGCATCGAGGCCGTGAAGGGCATCAAGGGACGCCGCACCACCGGCCTGTTCCACGGCGAGTGCGTGGCGCTGGGTATGCTGCCCATGATCGAATCCAAGGCGCTGCAAAAGCGGGTGCGCGGCGTGTACCGCCGCTTAGGTCTGCCCACCCGCACCGCCTACGATAAGGAAAAGGTGCTGGCCGAGATGCTGCACGACAAAAAAGCACAGGACGGGCAGATCACCATCATCAAGGTGCCCGGCCTTGGCTGCTGGCGCGCCGAGACCATCCCTGTGGAGGGGCTGCGCCCGCTGCTGGGCATGGAGGACTGACCCATGAAAAATACCTTTGGCAGCGACCTTTCGCTGACCATCTTCGGCGAGAGCCACGGCCGTGCCGTGGGCGCTGTGCTGGACGGCATGGCTGCCGGTGTGCCGGTGGATGAGAGCTTCCTCGCCGCCTGCATGGATAAGCGCCGCGCCCGGGGCGACGGCCTTTCCACCCCCCGGGTGGAGGCAGATGCGGTGCAGCTGCTTTCCGGTGTGGTGAACGGCCACACCACCGGCACCGCCATTGCCCTGATGATCGAAAACCAGAACACCCGCAGCGGCGACTACGCCAAGACCGCCGACCTTCTGCGCCCCGGCCACGCGGACTTTACCGCCTACGCCAAGTACCACGGCTTTCAGGACGCCCGGGGCGGCGGGCATTTTTCCGGCCGGGTGACCGCCGCCCTCGTGGCAGGCGGCAGCATCGTGCTTGCCGCATTGCAGCGGGCGGGTATTGATATCACCACCCACATCGCCCGGTGCGCTGGCCTTGCAGATACGCCCTTTGCACTGGACGACCCCGCCGCCCTTGCGGCACAGGTGGAGACGCTTGCCAGTAAGACCGAGGGCTTTGCGGTGCTGGATACCGCCGTGGAAGAACCCATGAAAGCCGCCATCCGCGCCGCCGGTGCCGAGGGCGACAGCGTGGGCGGCGTGCTGGAAACTGCCATCCTCGGCCTGCCCGCCGGCATCGGTGAGCCCTACTTTGACAGCGTGGAGAGCGAGATCGCCCATTTGGCCTTTTCCATCCCGGCGGTCAAGGGCATCGAGTTCGGCACCGGCTTCGGCTTTGCCGGGCTGCGCGGTTCGGAGGCAAACGACGCCTTCCGCATGACAGCGGAGGGTGCGGTGGTCACCGCCACCAACCACAACGCGGGCATCAACGGCGGCATCGCCAACGGGATGCCGGTAGTGTTCCGCACCGCCGTCAAGCCCACCCCCAGCATCTACAAGCAGCAGGACACGGTGGACTACATCGCAAAAAAGGACACGCAGCTGTCCATTCAGGGGCGGCACGACCCCTGCATCGTGCCTCGGGCCGCCATTGTGCAGACCTGCGCCGCCGCCCTTGCGGTGGGCGACCTGCTCACCGCCCGGTACGGTGCCCGGTGGATGACCGACCCCACCGGCTACCGGAAGGAGGACTGAGATGGAATACGGACTGATCGGCGGCAAGCTGGGACACTCCTACTCCAAGACCATTCATGAACTGCTCTGCGGGTACAGCTACGAGCTGTGCCCCCTGCCCACCGAGGCAGACGCCCGCGCCTTTTTGCAGCGGCGGCAGTTCAAGGCCATCAATGTGACCATTCCCTATAAAAAGCTGGTGATGGAGTACTGCTCCTTCATCGACCCCCGCGCCCGCGCCATCGGCGCGGTGAACACGGTGGTCAATAAAAACGGCCTGCTCTACGGCTACAACACCGATTATCTGGGCTTTGCCCACCTGTGCGAAGCCCACGGCGTGGAACTTGCGGGCAAGACCGTGCTCATTTTAGGCACCGGGGGTACCCACAACACCACCCGCGCGGTGGCGCTGGACAAAGGCGCTGCCAAGGTGCTGACGGTCAGCCGCACTCCCGACCCGGAAAAGGGCGAGCTGAGCTACGCCGAAGCCGTGCGCAGCGGCGCACAGGTGGTGTTCAACACCACCCCCGCCGGGATGTACCCCAATGTGGGCGTGTGCAGTCTGGACGTCGCCGCCATGCCCGGGCTGGAAGCCGTAGTGGACGTGGTCTATAACCCCAACAAGACCGAACTCATCCTCCGCGCCGAGGAAGCCGGTGTGCCGGTAGCCGTAGGCGGGCTGGAGATGCTGGTGGCACAGGCGGTGTACGCCGCCGAATACTTCCTTGGCCGCAAGTTTGAGGACGCCCCGGGCGAGGTGCGGCGCATTACCGCCGCGCTGCGCCGCGAGACGCTGAACATCGCCCTTGTGGGGATGCCCTCCTGCGGCAAATCCACCCTTGGACGCCTGCTGGCAAAGCAGCTGGGCAGACCCCTTGTGGATCTGGACGAGGAGATCGTCAAGGCAGACGGGCGCAGCATCCCGGATCTCTTTGCCGCCGAGGGCGAAGAGGGCTTCCGCGCAAAGGAAGCCGCGCAGATCGCCCGTTTCGGCAAGGAAAAAGGGCTTGTGCTCTCCTGCGGCGGCGGCGCGGTGAAGCGGGCAGAGAATGTCCGCGCCCTGCGCCAGAACGGCGTGGTACTGTTCATCGACCGGCCGGTGGAAGCGCTGGCTGTGGGCGGCAACCGTCCGCTTTCTTCCAGCGCCGAGGCGCTGCGCACCATGGAGGCCCAGCGCCGCCCGCTGTACCTTGCCGCCGCAGATGCGGTGATTTCTAACACCGGCACGCTGGCCGAGACGCTGGCAGCTGCACAGGAGGCACTGGATGAAATTTTTGATTCTTAACGGGCCAAACATCAATCTGGCGCGCTGGTCTGAGCCCGGCGTGCCGGGCGAGGTGGACTACACCGGCCTGATGGACTATGTGCAGGCGGGCTGCGACCAGCTTGGCATTGAAACGGATATCTGCCAGTCCAACCACGAGGGCGATTTGATTGACGAGATCCAGTCCGCCCCCGGGCGGGTGGACGGCATTGTGCTGAACCCGGGCGGCTACGCCCATTACAGCGTAGCCATTCTGGACGCGCTGCGGCTGTGCAGCGTGCCCGCCGTAGAGGTGATGCTGGACGCCCCGGACGAGCGTGAGCCCTTCCGCAAAACGGACGTGGTGTCCTTTGGCTGTCAGGGGCATTTTATCGGCGAAGGCCCGCAGGGCTACCTGCACGCCTGCATCTGGCTGGCGCAGCTGCTGCGCACCGACGGCTCCACTAAGGCGCATATCGTGATGTAAAACGGGCTCGCCCTCTCCGTCATCGCTGCGCGATGCCACCTCTCCCAAAGGGAGAGGCAAGAGCACTGCCGGAAACTTTCTCATTACTCCTAATGCTTTAGCAACGAGCCTTAGACCTTGGCTCTCCCTTTGGGAGAGCTGGCGCGGGAGCGCCTGAGAGGGCGTGCCCGTTACCGTAAAGGAAGTCGTTCATGAAACACGCCACAGTCAACAAAAATTATAAAATGCTTGGCACTGCACGCGCTCTGCGCCGCACATCTACTGCGCAAGAGCGAAAGCTTTGGTATCTGTTTCTGCGCGATTATCCTGTAAAAATCTACAAGCAGCGGATCATTGAGTCCTTTGTCGTTGACTTTTACTGTGCACAGGCACGGCTTGTGATCGAGCTGGACGGTTCCCAACACTATACCGAGCAGGGCAAGGCTTACGATGCAGAACGAAGTGCGGTTCTTGAACAGTATGGACTGCTGGTTCTCCGTTTTGCAAATAACGATGTGGACAACCATTTTAATGCCGTCTGTACACAGATAGACAATATCATTCAAAGCAGACTTCAATCTTAAAAACAGGAAAGGAACGACCTCCCATGATCATCTCCACCAAAAAAGGCACTCCCAAAGAGGAGCTGGAAAAGATCGTTGACAAATTCGAAAAGCAGGGTCTGGACGTGACCCTGATCACCGGCAAGGACTACAACGTGTTCGGTCTGGTGGGCGACACCACCAAGATCGACGAGCGGGACGTGCTGGCAAACCCGTGGATCGACAACGTCACCCGCGTGTCCGCGCCCTATAAGCGCGCAAACCGCCTGTTTCACCCCGCAGACTCGGTCATCGACTGCGGCGGCGTGAAGATCGGCAGCAAGGAAAAGATCGCCGTTATGGCAGGCCCGTGCAGCATTGAGAACGCCGAGCAGGCTCTGCGCATCGCGCAGGGGGTCAAGGCGGGCGGCGCAGCGCTGTTCCGCGGCGGCGCCTACAAGCCCCGCACCTCCCCCTACGCCTTTCAGGGTCTGGAGACCGAGGGCATTCTGGATATGGTAAAGGCTCGCGAGGCCACCGGCCTGCCCATCGTCTCCGAACTGATGAGCGAGGACCGCATCCCGGAGTTTGAGGAGTATGTGGACGTGGTGCAGATCGGCGCACGCAATATGCAGAACTTCCAGCTGCTCAAGGCCGTGGGCAAGATGCACAAGCCGGTACTGCTCAAGCGCGGCCTGTGCAACACCATCGAGGAGTGGATCATGAGCGCCGAGTACATCATGGCAGGCGGCAACGAGCAGGTCATCTTCTGCGAGCGCGGCATCCGCACCTTTGAAAAATACACCCGCAACACGCTGGATCTTTCCGCTGTGCCCATCATCCACGAAAAGACCCATCTGCCCATCGTGGTAGACCCCAGCCACGCCACCGGCAAGGCCAATCTGGTGGAGCCGATGATGATCGCCGCCGTAGCCGCCGGTGCGGACGGTCTGGAGGTGGAGGTGCACTACGACCCCCAGCACGCATGGAGCGACGGCGCACAGTGCCTGACCCCGGACGCCTTTGCACAGGCTATGGCAAAGTGCCGTCAGGTGGCTTGGGCCATCGGCCGGGAGATGTAAACCGTTTACCCCCTCAGGCGCTGGCGCGCCAGTTCCCCCAAGGGGACGCCTGAAGCGCTGCCCGGGGGAAATTGCAAAAGGATAACACCGCTATGCTTGTAACCATCAGACCTGCCCCCGGCGGCATCGGGGGCGTGATCGCCGCGCCGCCCAGCAAAAGCATGGCGCACCGCGCCGTGCTGTGCGCCGCGCTGGCTGTGGGGCGCTCCCATATCACTCATCTGGAATTCAGCAAGGACATCTCTGCCACCCTGTCCGCTGCCGCACAGCTGTGCGCCGCTGTGGACACCGGCGCGGACGATGCCATTGTGCAGGGACTTGGGCATTTTCTGTCCCTGACCGCCCCGGTGGACTGCTGCGAAAGCGGCAGCACCCTGCGGTTTTTGATCCCCATCGCCAGCCTGACCGGCCAGCCGGTCACCTTTACCGGGCGCGGACGGCTGATGGAGCGCCCGCAATCCGTATACGAAGCGTTATATCGCGAGCAGAATCTACGGTTTGAGCAGTCCCCCGCCGGGCTGACCGTGGAAGGTGCGCTGACCCCCGGAGACTACCGGCTGGCGGGCAACGTGTCCAGCCAGTTCATCAGCGGGCTGCTGTTCGCGCTGCCGCTGCTGCCCGGGGACAGCCAGCTGCACCTTATTCCCCCTGTGGAGAGCCGCAGCTACATCGACATGACCCGCGCCGTGCAGGCCACCTTTGGGGTGCACAGCCGCTGGCTGGACGAAACCACCCTGCTGCTGCCGGGCGGGCAGCAGTACCACCCCTGCGATTACACCGTGGAGGGCGATTACAGTCAGGCCGCGTTTCCGGCGGTGCTGGGCGCGGTGTGCGGCGGGGTGACCATCACCGGCCTTGCGCCGGACACCTTGCAGGGCGATGCCGCTATTCTGGACATCCTGCGCCGGTGCGGCGCGGTGTTCACCCGCACGGGCGACAGCGTCACCTTTGCAAAAGCACCCCTGCACGGGGTGGATATCGACCTTGCGGACTGCCCCGACCTTGGCCCCGTGCTGATGGTGCTGGGACTGCTGTGCGAGGGCACCACCGTCATCCGCAACGCCGAGCGGCTGCGCCTGAAGGAGAGCGACCGCATCGCGGCTATGGAGGCCGAGCTGCGCGCCTGCGGCGGTGTGCTGGAAAGCGACGGCGGCACCATCACGGTGCACGGCTGTGCCGAGCGTCTGCACGCCCCTGCCGCGCCCCTGCACGGCCACAACGACCACCGGGTTGTCATGAGCCTTGCGGTGCTGGCTGCTGCCGCCGGGCTGCCCCTGACCGTGGACGACGCCGAAGCCATCCAGAAGAGCTGGCCCGGCTTTTTTGCAGATGCAGCGCCGCTTGGCGTGGAGGTAGAAGATGCTTGATAAAACAAAACGTTATCTCGTAGTAGGTCTGGGTCTGCTGGGCGGCAAGTACGCGCTGGAGCTGACCCGCGCAGGCTTCCATGTGGACGGCATCAACCGCAGCGAGGGACATTTGCAGTACGCGCTGGAGCACGGCTATATCGCCAGCGGTAAGACCCACGATTTTGAGGATCTTGTCCGGCAGGCCGACCATATCATCTTTGGCCTGTACCCCACCGCGCTGCTGGACTGGTTCCGAACCTACGGTTCCCTGCTCAAGCCCGGGTGCATCTTTACGGATGTTTCCGGCGTCAAGACCGGCCTTGTAGAGCCGGTGCAGGCACTGTGCCCGGCAGGGGTGGAGTTCATTGCCAGCCACCCCATGGCAGGCCGCGAGACTTCCAGCGTGGAGCACGCCGCCGAGGTGAATTTTGCCCCGGCAAACTTCATCATCACCCCCACCGAAAAGAACACCCCGGCGGGCATCCAGTGGGCAAAGGAGCTTGCCCAAGTGCTGGGCTTCAAGCATATCTGCACCCTGACCGTGCAGGAGCACGACCGGATGATCGGCTATGTCAGCCAGCTGTGCCACGCCATTGCCGTAAGCCTGATGTGCGCCAACGACAACTCCTCGCTGTGCGAGTACACCGGCGACTCCTTCCGCGACCTGACCCGCATTGCACGCATCAACGACAAAATGTGGGCAGAGCTGTTTTTGTGGAACAAGCAGAACCTGATCAGCGAGATCGACCAGTTCGATTCCGCTTTGCAGGAGATGCGCGCCGCCCTTGTAGCGGACGACCGGGACAAGCTGGAACAGATGTTCCGCCTTTCCACCCAGCGCCGCGCCGCCTTTGACAAAAAGCTGCCGGAATAAACCGTGACGGAGGTATTGCCCCATGCCCAAGCAGGAAGGACAGAAATCCAAGCTGGTAACACTGCTGCGCATCCTTGAGCAGCGCACCGACGAGAACCACCGCCTGAACGTGCCCCAGCTGGTGCAGCTGCTGGAAAATCAGGGCATTCTGGCCGAGCGCAAGAGCATTTACAGCGACATCGACACCCTGCGCAGTCTGGGCTACGACATCCAGCTGCAACGGGGGCGCGGCGGCGGGTACTGGATGGCCAGCCGTGCATTCGAGCTTTCGGAGCTGAAGCTGCTGGTGGATGCGGTACAGTCCAGCAGTGTCATCTCGGCGCGCACCAGCAAGCGCATCATCCACAAGCTGGAAGCCCTCTGCTCCGACTACGAGGGCACCCAATTACAGCGTCAAGTGTATGTGGACGGGCGCCCCAAGACCGACAGCCAGACCCTTTTGTACAGCATCGACGCGCTGCACACTGCCATCAACCGGGGGTGTCTGGTGCAGTTCCGCTACAAGGGCAGCAGCGCCGTGCGCACTGTAAGCCCGTGGCAGCTGGCATGGGAAAACGGCTGCTATTACCTGATCGCCTATCAGGACGAAAAAGCGCCCCCGGTGCGCCACTACCGGGTGGACCGGATGGCCGGGGTGCTGGTGCTGGACGAGCCGCGCCGGGGCAAGGAGTTCTTCCGCACCTTCGACCTGCCCGCCTACCTGCGCAAGCACTTCAATATGTTCGGCGGCACCGAGTACCGGGTCACCCTGCGATGCGCTGCCGACCTTGAGCCGGTCATGCGGGAGCGCTTTGGCCGGGAGCCGGTGTTCTGCCCGGAGGAGGATGGCTACTTCCACTTTGACGTACCCATCTGCGTCAGCCAGCAGTTTTTCGGCTGGGTGTGCGGCTTTGGCGGCAAGGTAGAGGTCACCGCCCCCGCCGCCGTCCGCGCCCAGCTGCACGAGATGGTGCAGGGGCTGGCGGAGCAGCATGAATAAACAGAAAGGGTTCCAGAAACGCCTGCGGGCGTTTCTGGAACCCTTTTTCCTATCAATTTTTCCTTATTCCTCAAATTCCAGATCGCTGGGCTGGATGAGGTCAAGGGGTGCGGCGGGCTCGGCGATGAGGCGGCGGCTCTGGTTGAAGATGGCCTTTTCCAGCGTGTTGCGCGCCAGACGGCCATTGCCGGCGGTGCGGCTGTCCAGCGCCTGACGGCGCTTATAGTAGCCCAGCAGCGGGAAGGTGCAGCCCTCGGCAAGGCGGTAGCCCTTGCCCTTTGCCAGCACGGCGGTGATGTCCAGCAGCTCGTCTGCGGTATAGTCCGGGAACTCGATCTTGTTGGGGAAGCGGCTGGCAAGACCGCTGTTGGCGGTGAGGAATACCTCCATCTCCTTGGTGTAGCCCGCAAGGATGACCACCAGCTCGTCCCGGTGATCCTCCATGCCCTTTACAAGGGTGTCGATGGCTTCCAGCCCAAAGCTGTCCTGCTGGCCGCGGTACAGGCTGTACGCCTCGTCAATGAACAAAACGCCCCCCAGTGCGCTCTCGATGACGCTGTTGGTCAGCGGGGCGGTGTGACCGGTGTAGCGCCCCACAAGGTCGGCGCGGGTCACCTCCACCAGCTGCCCGCCCTTGAGTGCACCGATGGCCTTGAGGTACTTTGCCACCAGCCGGGCAATGGTGGTCTTGCCGGTGCCGGGGTTGCCGGTAAAGATCATGTGCATGGACAGGCTTGCGGTCTTGAAGCCCGCCGCTGCGCGGCGCTGCTGCACCTGTAAATTGTCTGCCAGACCGAACACATACTCCTTGACCGGGGCAAGCCCCACCAGCGCATCCAGCTCGGCGCGGATCTGCTCCACCGCGCCGGTGTAGGCCGCCGGAAGCAGGCTGAACAGGTCTGCCGGGGCGGCACCGTTCAGCGCAAATTGCAGCCCCTCGGGCGCGGCGGTCAACGCCACCGTGCCGGACAGTTTTGCATCGGTCTGTAAGCAGTACTCGCTCAGAGCCCGGAAGATCCGCTCGCAGCAGTCTGCCAGCCCCTCTGCGCCCTTTTCTTTAGAGCACTGTGCCGCCACATAGTCCCGCACCTCTGCCCCGGCGGCGAGGGTCAGCCCCAGACGGCGGTGCACCCGCTGCGCCAGTGCGTTCAGCTGCTGCGCCGCCAGCGCCGCCAGCGCTTCCGGGGTAAAGGGGGCGGTCTGGCACACATCCCCTACCGCCGCCACAAAGGACGCGCCGAATTTATCCGCCAGCGCCTCCCGCCCCTTGCGGGAGAAGAAGATCAGGTACTTGCCGCAGGGGTCGATGCGGCTCACTGCGCCGGGGGCAAGCGCTGTACCAGCTTCTACCAGAATGCCCTCTTTGTTCACCAGATACCGGCTGGACAGGGGCGCACTGCCCTTGACCGCAAGGTCGGAGAGGATGCGCAAAAAGCCGGGGTGGCAGCTCTCGTAATGCTCGAACACCACGATCTCGCCCGGAGCGTGCAGGGCGGCGTATAGGTCCTGCAAAAACAGCTTTTCCGTGCCGGGGTCGGGGTAGAGTGCAAGGTCTATCACTGCCATCCGGTCGCTCTGCAAAAGCCCCCGCGCCGCCATGATGCGGGCGGTCTCCGCCAGTGCAAAGTGCCGTCCCGTACCCGGTGCACCCCACAGCAGGATCACGTTGCGGGCGGCTGCGCCCTCGGTGCCCAGCACAAAGGGGCGGCGCATGGCCCGCACCACGCTGTCTACAAAGGCATCCTGCCCGAGGACGGTCTTTTTTACCTCGGCGGCAAGGCCTTCAAAGCTGCCCAGCTGCTCCGGCTTTGTGTCTGCCGTACCCTTGGCCAGCAGGCCGTCCGCTTCCATATCCCGCAGCATCCGGCGGCTGTCCTCCAGCGCCGTCTGTACCCCGGCATCCTGCGCTTTCAGCCGGGCATTCTGCTGTTTGAGCAATTCGTCCAGCTGCTTTTGCTGCTCCAGCAGCGCCGCGTTCAGATCCGGCAGGCCGCTGCCCGCCGGTTTTTCGGGCTGCGGCTTTTCCGGCTGCGGCTGCGCGCCGCCGAACTTCAGTTTGCCGCCCGCGCCGAACACGCCGTTCATCAAGCTTTCCCAATCATCGGTGTATGCCATGGTGCTGCCCTCCATCGGTGTTTTTTCTTCCAGTATAGTGAACTGCGCGGCATTTTGCAAGCACAAAAAAGCTCCCCCTTTCGGGGGAGCTGATATCCGCGTCTATGCGGGGATCATGCTGTTTTCTCAGCCCTTGCAGCCCTGCTCTTCCCAGTCGCCGAAATCGTTGGCATCGGCGATCTTAGTGACGTCGATCTTGCCGTTCTCATCCTTGGGGGCAACAGCGGGGCCGGCCTCTACGGGATTGGCGTTCGGGGCTTCGGGGTCGTACACAGGGCGCTCTTCGGCGGTCTCCGGCTGGGTCTGGGGTGCGTTCTCAGCAGGGGCGGGAGCTTCCGGTGCGGCTTCCTCGGCAGCTTCTGCGGCGGCATCGGCAGCCTTTGCCTCTTCCTTGGCCTCGGCTTCCGCGTAGGCTTCGGCGGTCTTTTCGGCCTCCTCGGCGTCCTTTTCGGCGTCCTCCGGGAACTCGACCTCCTCCACATGGAGCGGGTCTTTCTGGTTCAGGATCTTGTCCAGCACCACGATGGCAGCGCCGGTGACGGCCACGGCAGCAGCCGTGCCAAGAATACGGAACAGAGTTTTCATACCAGAACCTCCTTGTAATACAGAAACGTTAAGAGAACGTTACGACCTCTTCCAGGGGCTTTTCGGCAGGCTCTACCGACACGGCGGTCAGCACCGGACCCTTGCCCCGGTAGATGTTGTGGAACTTGTAGCCCACCTTGGCGGTCACCCGCACCCATGCGCGCTGCTCCAGTGCCTTGTAGCCATCGTAGCTGCAGGGGAAGCCCACAAACTGGATGTCCTGCACGCAGCAGGTCATGGCAAAGCGGCCGGGCACAAAGCTGTTTTTGCCGGCGCGGTTGGTTTGGCAGACCTGTGCCAGAAAACGCACCGTCTTGCCGGTGTACTTCTGGGGCTCGTCCTGACAATCCATGTACCAGATGCCGAAATCGTCATCCGGGATGTCGATGGGGTCGGCGTTGATATCAAAGGGCAGCGGGTCAGGAATATCATCGTAGGCTACGCTGCCGTCCTTGAACTCGTAGGCGATATCGCACTTACGGGAGGCCTGCCGCACCAGCTTGTGCAGCTCCTGCCGGGCGTCATCGTTGTTCACGGCTTCGGCGCGGTTGAATACGATCAGCTCGCTGCGGGCGATCTTGTCCAGCATCAGACTGCGCATGGAGTTATCGCGGGCGTAGGTCAGGGCGGTGGTGCCGTCGGCAGTGGCGATGCACTGGTACACCAGCCAGTTCTCGGGCAGGGCATCCGCTAAATCCTGCAGCAGCCACATGCCGTTGTACTCGATGACCACGCGGCCTGCGTCCGCTTCCTTGCCCAGCTTTGCAAGGTTCTGGGGGTTCAGTTCAGACTTATCCTCCAGCACCTTCACGGTCACGCCGGGGAAGGCGAACTTTTTCTCGTTGTACTCCTCTTCGCCCTCCTCGCAGATCAGCAGCAGGGTCTTGTCGCCGGAGTCGAAATTGGGGTCTTCAAAGGTCTCCTGAATAAACTTGGTCTTGCCGCTTTCCAGAAAGCCCACAAACAGGTAGACCGGGATCTCTTTTGCCATAATAAATGGTTGCTCCTTCTCTCAATAATGGGGTTCTCAGCAGCCGAACAGCTGGGCGATGGCGGTCTCGTTCAGCTTGGAGCCGATGACCACCAGCTTGCCGCCCACGTCTGCGCTGCGGCTGCGCACTTCCCACTCGCCGGGCACATAATCGAACTCCAGCCAGCCGTCTGCGCCGCCGTCCACGATGCCCTTGCTGCGCAGGATCATGCCGTAATTGCCGGTATCCAGCTCGGTGAGGGCGTGCTCCACCTCGGCCTTGGTGAACTTGCGGGCCGTCTCCACGCCCCAGCTGGTGAACACTTCATCGGCGTGGTGGTCGTGATGATGATGGCCGCAGCAGCAATGACCGTCATGGTCGTGGTGATGCTCGTGCTCATCGTGATCATGCTCGTCATGGTCATGGTGATGCTCATGCTCGTGCTCGTCATCATCTTCATCATGATCGTGGTGGTGACCGCAGCAGCAATGGTCATCATGATCGTGCTCGTCGTGGTCGTGGTGATGATGCTCGTGCTCATCCTCGTCGTCATCATCGTCATCATGGTCATGATGATGGCCGCAGCTGCACACACCGTTCTCATCGTCGTGATGATGGTGATGCTCGTGCTCCTCTTCCTCGTCCTCGTGGGCGTGCTCCTCGTTTGCCTTGGCAGCCATGGCGATCAGCTCAGCCTTGAAGTCGTCCTTGGTGGACATGGCCTTCAGGATCTGCTCACCGGTCAGGTGATCCCATGCGGTGGTCACGATAGTGGCGGTGGGGTTCTTTTCCCGCAGCATTGCCACGGCAGCGGCGATCTTTTCCTCGCTGGCGGTCTGGGTGCGGCTGAGCAGGATGCAGCTTGCATGGCTGATCTGGTCATCGTAGAACTCGCCGAAGTTCTTCATATACATCTTGACCTTGTTCACATCGGCCACGGTGACAAAGCTGTTCAGCTGCACGTCCAGATGCTCCGCCACGCCCTCCACGGCGCGGGTCACATCACTCAGCTTGCCAACGCCCGAGGGCTCGATAACGATGCGGTCGGGGTGGTACTGCTCCACCACCTGCTGCAGAGCGGTGCGGAAATCGCCCACCAGAGAGCAGCAGATGCAGCCGGCGTTCAGCTCGTTGATCTGGATGCCGCTTTCCTTCAGGAAACCGCCGTCAATGCCGATCTCGCCGAACTCGTTCTCGATCAGCACCACCTGCTGGCCTGCAAAGGCCTCGGTGATCAGCTTTTTGATCAGAGTGGTTTTGCCGGCGCCAAGGAAGCCGGAGAAGATATCAATTTTAGTCATGTTCCAAATGCCTCTTTCTTTTTATCGCAATATTCGCAATTGTTAGCGCAAAGGGCCGCAGAGTGCTGACCCAAAAATACTACACCTCTATTATAACAAGGCTGTCAATGGAAAACCGGCCTTTTTCAAGAAAAAATTGTAACTTTTTTTGCAAATTGACGGCGTTTTGGGGGGAGTTTTGCCCCCGCATTGCATTCTTCCCCGCAGAATGATACAATAGCAGCAGCAAACCATCGCCGCCGGACGTTTTTCCGGCAAATGACAGAAAGAGGGCTTTTGTTATGAGTATGAACACAGTTCCCGAGCGTCTGGCCGCGCTGCGTGCCGCTATGCAGGCAAACGGCGTGGACGTCTATCTGATCCCGGTGGGCGACCCGCATTCCAGCGAGTATCTGCCCGACCACTACACCTCCCTGACCTACTTCTCCGGCTTCCACGGTGAGAACTCCAACTTTGTAGTCACCATGACCGAGAGCGCCGTCTGGGCAGACGGCCGGTATTTTGTGCAGGCAGAGAAGGAGATCGCCGGCACCGAGATCCAGCTGATGCGCATGGGCGAGCCGGGCGTGCCCACCGCCGAGGAATACTGCGGCAAGGTGCTGCCCGAGGGCGGCACGCTGGGTCTGTGCGGCCTGACCGCCAACTGTGCACTGGTCAACAACCTGAAAAAGGAACTGGAGCCCAAGCACGGCAGCATCAAGACCCTGTTTTTGGAGGATGAGCTGTGGGTGGAGGGCCGCCCTGCCCGCCCGGCTACCCCGGCATGGATCCTGCCCAAGGAGTACGCAGGCTTCTCCCCGGCGGAAAAGCTGGAGCAGCTGCGCGGCAAACTGAAGGAGCAGGGCTGCACCGCCCAGCTGGTGGGCAAGCTGGATAATCTGGCTTGGCTTCTGAACCTGCGCGCCATGGATATCGAGTGCACCCCCTACGCCATGGCCTACTGCTACGTTACCCCCAGCCGCGCCGTGCTGTTCATCGATCAGGCGCGGGTCACCCCGGAGGCTAAGGCAGAGCTGGAGGCCAACGGCGTGACGCTGGCCGACTACGACAGCATTCTGGACGGGATGGCCGCCGAGACTGAGCCGCAGACCGTGCTGGCAGAGAGCGCTACCGTGAACTACGCCGTGTATCAGGTGCTGGAAAACAACCCCGCCCTGACCGTGAAGGACGCCGCCGACCCGTTGCTTGCCATGAAGGGCGTGAAGAACGAGGTGGAGCTGGCACACCTGCGCGAGTCCCATCTGCGGGACGCCGTGGCTATGGTGCGGTTCCAGATCGAACTGGAGAACCGTCTGGCTTCCGGCGAACAGCTGACCGAGCTGACCGTGGACGAGATCCTGCACAAGTACCGCAGCGCAGACGATAAGTTCCTTGTGGAGAGCTTTGGCACCATTGCAGCCTACGGCGGCAATGCAGCCATGATGCACTACCACGCCACTCCGGAGGATCACGCCGTTCTGCAGCGCAAGGGCTTTTTGCTGGTGGACAGCGGCGCTACCTATCTGGACGGCACCACTGACATCACCCGCACCTACCCGCTGGGCGAACTGACCGAGGACGAGCGGCTGTTCTATACCTGGACGCTTCAGTGCCACATCGACATTGCCAAGGCCGTCTGGCTGGATTACTGCGACTGCCACATGCTGGACACCATCGCCCGCGAGCCGCTGTGGCGTCACCTCATCAACTACCGCTGCGGCACCGGCCACAGCGTCAGCTTTGTGGGCAACGTCCATGAGGGCCCCCACGCTTTGAACGGCCGCAACACCACCCTGATGCGCCCGGGTATGATCGTTACCGACGAGCCCGGCGTGTATGAAGCCGGCGAGGTGGGCATCCGCATCGAGAACGAGATCGAGTGCTACCATAAGGCCGACAACCAGTACGGCACCTTCCTTGCCTTCCGTCCCCTCACCTTTGTGCCCATCGCTACCTCTCCCATCGTGCCCGGCGTGCTGGACAAGGAGCAGGTCGCATGGCTGAACGATTACCACCGCAAGGTGTTCGAGCAGCTGGCACCCCGCCTGACCGAGGACGAGCGCGCATGGCTGGCCGAGAAGTGCGCCGCCATCGGCTGCTAATGCTAAAAAGGACAAAAGTCAGCTGCCGCTTGCCGTCCTGACTCTTGCCGTAAAAATGCAATTCCGGGCAGACCGCAGTCTGCCCGGAATTGCTTGATTTAAGATGATTTTTCCGCTTATGATGGCCAGAGCAACGCGGAGGCCATTCCAAATCGTCTACCCTGCAAAGGAAACCAAACCATGATCTTTCACATTGCGATCTGCAGCCCGGACGGGGCGCTGCGCAGCAGGCTGGAGCACCAGTGCATGGAGTTCTTCGCCCGGCGGGAGGACGCCTGCATCGTGGAGCAGCTGCAAAGCCCGGAAGCGCTTTTGCAGCAGGATGCCGCCGGGCTGCGGTACGAGCTGTACCTCATTGAGCTTGCGGCGGTAGCCCGGCCCGAAGGGCTTACGGCGGCGGCAGAGCTGCGCCGCCGGGGCCGCCGCGCTCCGCTGGCTTTTGTGGCCCGCACCCCGGCGCACGCATACAGCGCCTACCGGGTGGACGCCATGCAGTATCTGCTGCAGCCAGTGCACCAGCCGGAAGTTTCTGCCCTGCTCAAGCGGGCGGTGGAGCCGGAATACGGCCCCACCCTTACCGTGACCACCGCCGACGGTGTGCGGGCGCTGGCCTATGCCGAAATTGAATATCTGGAATGCACCCATCATATCGTGCACTTCCACCTGACCACCGGGGAGGATGTGGCCTCCCTCTCGCTGCGGGTGCCCTTTTCTGCGGTGGCGCAGCCGCTGCTTGCGGACGGCCGCTTCGTGCAGCCGCACCGCTCCTATGTGGTCAATCTGGAGGCGGTGCAGCTGCTGGCACCCGGCGAGGTACGGATGCGCAGCGGGGCACGCATCCCCATCCCCCGCGGACGGGAAGCCGCCGTCCGGGAGGCCTTCTGCGCCCGGGTAGGGTAAAAAGTAAAAAGTCGCTGCACATTCGTGCAGCGACTTTTTTGTTTAACGATTTATTCTTCCTTATGCCGGGGCTTTTTGCGGCGGGCGTGCTTTTGGGGCTTGCGGCGGGGCTTTTTGCGGGAGGGCTCGGGCTGGACAGAGGCATCGTTCAGGCGGGACATCGCATCCAGCAAAGCGCCCTGCAGGCTGTCCGAGGGTACCCCGCTCTCCGAAAAGGCGAACAGAAATTTATAGATCTGGGGCTGCAGCTCCTCGTACAGCCCAAGGCGGGTGTACACCTCCTTGAACAGCTGAAAAATCTGTGTCTTGTTCTCTACGATGCCGCGCAGGTCGATCTGGGTATGACAGAGGCTTTTGGGGTTCTGGATATAATGATATCCGGCCTCGGGGATGGAAACGAACACCTCCGCGTGCTCTAGATACCCCATGTTGAAGATCAGATCCTCGGCCCAGTGCACATCGGGCGCAAAGCCCAGCTGGTTCTGTGCAATGATCTCCCGGCGGTAGAGCTTGTTCCACAGCACGCCGTAGTAAAAGGAGGCGGGCTGCTGCATCAGGCGGCGGGCGTAGTCCTCCCGGCTGTAAACGCCCTGCGGCAGAAAGCCATACTTGTGCACCTCGGTCTTGGGGGCTTCCGGCTCGATGCCAAGGGAGGTCTGCAGCGTTTCCAGCGCGTGCCCGGTCTTGCTGGAGTTGGAAGGGATCACCATCCAGTACGGGGCGATCACAAGGTCGGCGTTGTGCTCCAAGGCGGCCTGCACAAGGTTCTGGGTGTAATCAGGGTCCAGTGCGTCATCACTGTCCGCAAACTGGATATAGTCGCCCTGCGCAAGGGTAAGCCCGGCATTCCGCGTGCGGGAAACACCCTCGTTCTCCTTATCCACCACCACGATGCGGGGGTCCTTGGCCCGGAACTGCTCACAGATGGCAAGGCTGTCATCCGTAGAGCCATCATTCAGCACGATGATCTCCAACTCCTGATAGGTCTGACTGCAAATGCTTTCCAGACAGCGGGAAAGCCCCTTCTGGGCGTTGTACACGGGCACAATGATGCTGACGAGAGGGTTCGTCATGGCAGGGCCTCCTTTTTTGACGACAAAATTTGAGTATTATTATAATACTCCTGCGGCGCCCGGATTACAAGAGCGCCGCACTGTGGCAGTTTTGTGAAACCTTACGCCTGCGCCCAGTCCAGTGCAGTCCAGTCCGGCAGGAACTGGTCGCAGATGCGGTGCAAAGCGGGGGCGTCGGCGGCGCTGGTGGTGTCCTGAATGCCCACCAGATAGAAGCCGGCGTCATGGGCGGTCTGGGCAGCGTAGAGCGCGTCCTCGCACACGGCGCACCCGGCGGGCTCCGTGCCGCCAAGGCGGTGCAGCGCCTCCATAAAGGGGGCGGAGCTGCTCTTGCTCATGGCGCCCCGCGCCTCGATGTAGAAATCAAAGTATTCGTCGATGCCAAGGCGGGTCAGCACGGTGCGGCACTGGCTGCTCCATGTGTTGGAGCAAATGCACATCCGTGCGCCCTCGGCCCGCAGCCGGGCAAGGGTGTCCCGCACGCCGGGCTTCAGTTCCACCTTCTCGTACAATTGGGCGATCACCTCGCGCATCACGTCCAGATAGCCGTTCCTGTCCAGCGGCAGCGCATATTCCCGGATGAGGTACTGTGCGCCGTCCTCCATGCCCATGGTCAGCAGGGTCTCGTGCAGGTCTGCCTTCGGGGTGCGGCCAAAGCGCGCCAGCAGCGCCTCCGGGGCACCCTCCCATACCACCACCATGCTGTCGGTCAGGGTGCCGTCCATATCAAAGATCCATTGTTTGCAGTGCATACGTTCCTCCTGTTGTGCGCCCTCCGGGCCGCCTTTATACTCATCTCCGGTTAGTATAGCACGAAACTTTCACAGGAAAAAGGCATGATCTCCGAAAATTCGGGAGAATTTTACCTGAAAGTATGGTATAATTATAACAATTTTAGAAAATACCGGGAACGTGCACGGGAGGGCTTGATATGGAACGCAGAGAACCCACGCAAAAGGCGCTGGTGCTGGCAGGCGGCGGTGCGCGCGGCAGCTATCAGGTAGGCGTCTGGCGGGCTTTGATGGAGCTGGACTGGCACCCGCAGATCATTACCGGTACAAGCGTGGGCGGGCTGAACGGTGCCATGTTCGTGCTGGATCTGTACGAGACTGCCCGGGATATGTGGCTGACCATCCGCAGTCGGGATGTGATGGAGCTGCCGGAGGAAAACGCCGACCTTTCCGCCCTGCACCAGTTTCTGCGCCGGGTGGTAAAGGAAGGCGGCATGGACGTGACCCCGCTGGAAGAGATCGTGGAGCGTGTGCTGGACGAGGACGCGCTGCGGGCAGCGCCCATCCGGTTCGGCATCGTGACGGTAGAGCAGCGCGGGCTGCGCCCCCGGGAGCTGACGCTGGAGGATATCCCCGCCGGGCAGGTGCGGGACTACCTGATGGCTTCGGCGGCCTGCTTTCCCGCATTGCGGGCGCGGCAGATCGACGGGGTCAAGTTTCTGGACGGCGGGTACAGCGATAATATGCCCACCGGCCTTGCCAAGACCATGGGCGCAGAGGAGCTTGTCTGTGTGGATCTGGAAGGCGTGGGCATCACCCGCCCGAACCTGACCGGCCTGCCCACCACCATGATCCGCAGCTACTGGGAGCTGGGCGATATCCTGCACTTCGACCCTGACACCGCCAAGCGCAACATGGAGCTGGGCTACTACGACACCCGCCGCGCCATGGGATACCTGCGGGGCTGCGCTTATGCTGTATCCTGTGACGCCCAGAGCTGCGAGGATGCCGCCGCTTTTGCCCAGAAGTTTAGTCAACTGCAAAGGGCCGTGCGGGAAAAATATCCCGTGACCCTGACGGCAGATGTGGCTCTTAAACTGGCCAATATGACAAAGGACGACCAGCTTGCCCCGCTGGAAGCCGCCGCCGAGGACGCCGGGGTGGACCCCACCCGTTTCTACACCACCCGGACGCTGGCCCAGGCGTTTCTGGCGGCGTGCGACAAAGAGCGTATGGAAAGCTTTGCCCCGCTGTTCACGGGCAGCAGCACCGCCGGGCAGGCAGCGCTGGCCGCTTTGCTGCCCAATACATTCTTACAGGCGCTGGTGTGGCGCACTTTGACCGCATCGGCTTTGCCGGAGGTGACAGAAGATGAAGGTTTATAAAGGCGTATCCGCATCCCCGGGACTAGTGCTGGGTCAGGTGAGCCGACTGGAGCACCATGTGGAGACCTTCAGCCACGGCCCTTTCAACCCGGAGCGGGAGCTGCGGCTGCTGGCAAACGCCGTGCACACGGCGCAGAACGAGCTGGACTCCATGGCGGAGCGCGCCGCCCCCACCGAGCAGGCCATCTTTTTGTTCCAGAGCATGATGCTGGACGACGAGGGCATGATGAACGAGGTGCGCTTTTGCATCAATGCGGGCATCAGCGCCTCGGCGGCGATGCATCAGGTGGGGCAGCGCTACGCCGACCAGCTTGCCAACATGAAGGATAACCCCTATATGCAGCTGCGCAGCGTGGATATTCTGGACGCCACCCGCCGGGTGATCAACATCCTGACCAACCGCCCCCGGGTGTGGCTGGCGCTGGATCATCCGGTGATCCTTGCCGCCGACCGGCTGATGCCCACTGATCTGTTCAGCGTGCCCTCCGGCATGATCTTAGGCGTCATCACCGCCGAGGGCAGCGGCCAGAGCCATGCCGCCATCATTGCCCGGGCAATGAACATCCCGGGCATCGTGCAGGTGGGCAAGGATTTTCTGGACGACTGCGACGGACGCACCGTCATTCTGGACGCAACCAACGGCAACTGCATCCTTGACCCGGATGCCGCCGCCCGCCAGCAGGCAGAGGCCAGCATCTGCCAGCTCCAGCGCGAGGACGCGGAGATGAAGCAGCTGCACAGCCTGCCGGATGAAACGCGGGACGGCGAACCCTTTGAGCTGCTGGCCAACTGCTTCGGCCCGGAGGATATTGACACCGCCATGCAGTCCGGCGCAAAGGGCGTGGGGCTGCTGCGCAGCGGCTATATGATGCTGCCCGGGCGCATTCTGGACGAGCAGGAGCAGTATTTCTTCTATTGCTCTTGTCTGGCGGCGGCAAACGGCTGCCCGGTGACCGTGCGCACCTTCGACTTTGGCTCCGACCGCACCGTGGCCGATGCCAATCAGGGGCCGCAGTCCTCCAAGCTTGGCCTGCGCGGCATCCGCAACAGCCTGCGCCAGCCCCAGCAGTTCCAGACCCAGATCTGCGCTTTGCTGCGCGCCGCTGCCCGGGGGCCGCTGCGGGTGATGTTCCCCATGGTGACCGAGGTAGAGGACTGGGACGCCGCCATGAGCATTGTGGAGCACTGCCGCCAGAGCCTGCGGGAGCGGGGCGTGCCCTTTAACGAAAATACTCAGTTCGGCGTGATGCTGAGCATCCCCGCCGCCTGCCTGACCGTGGAGGACTTTATAGCCCACGGCTGCGATTTTCTGGTCATCGGCACCAACGACTTGACCCAGTACACTCACGCCGCCGACCGGGAACTTGCCAGCGCGGAGCACTACTACCGCCCCGCCAGTCCGGCTATGAAAAAGCTGATCACCATGGTGATGGATGCCGCCAATGCGCACCACGTCCCGGTGACCATCTGCGGCCTTGCCGTGGGCAACCCCGCCAACACAGCGCAGTACCTGCACCTCGGTCTGCGCAGCTTCTCGGTAAGCCCCCAGAACCTGCTCAAGGTAAAACGGGCTCTGCTGGACACCGATGCCTACCCGAATGCAGGGGAAAATGCCTGAAAATACTTTACAAAACGTAATATAACGCAAAATAATAAGAGGCTGCTGCACAAACCTTTGTGCAGCAGCCTCTTTCACTCTTTTTTGTTATAGCTGTCGTTTTTCTTTACGACCCCCTTCCGTGAAAAAGCACCCCGGGAAAATCCGCAGATTTTCCCGGGGTGCCAATTTTAAATAATTATTCCGCTGAAGATGGTCAGAGCAAAGCGGAGACCATTTAAATCGTCAAGCGTCTTACTCCAGATTCCCCGTCAGGGTCATAACGGCGGAGAGCACCGCCAGCGGGGCGGTCTCGCACCGGAGGATGCGGGGGCCAAGGCCCACGGTTTTTGCCCCGGCGCTCGCGGCCATTTCGGCCTCCTCGGCGGCAAAGCCGCCCTCGGCGCCGGTCACGATGGCAAGGCGCAGCTTTTGCCCATCGGCGGGCTTTGCCTCCGCCAGCAGCTGACGCAGGGGTGCGCCGCCGCACTCGTAGCAGAACAGCACCAGATCGTACTGGTCAAAGCTGCGGCACACCGCCCCAAAGTTCGGCAGCGGCAAGGCTACGTCCGGCAGAACGCCCCGGCCGCACTGCTTGGCGGCTTCCAGCGCAATGCGGTTGTAGCGCTCGTTCTTCTGCTCCTCTTTTTTGGGGGCGGCGACACAGTAGCGGCTGAAGAAGGGTACGATATGGGCAGCGCCCAGCTCCACCCCGTGCTTGATGATCTGTTCCAGTTTGTCCTGCTTGGGATAGCCCGCCAGCAAAGTCACCTCCACGGTGGGCTCGGCGGCACTGGGGTAGCCCGGCTCTACGGCAAAATCCACCCTGTCCTCCCCAAAGCCGGTGATGGTGGCGGTGTACTCTATGGCGTTGCCATCGCAGAGGATGACGGTATCCCCCGGCTTTGCCCGCATCACCCGGGCAAGGTGATGGGCGTCCGCACCCCGCAGGGTGGCGGTGCCGTCGGAGATCTCGGTGGTAAAGTAGCGGTGCGGCATACTGTGCGCTCCTTCTTACAATATTTGAATCTCAGGCCTTTTTGCAGACGATGCACTCCCAGCCGCGCTTTTCCTTGACTTCCACGACGGACAGACCGGCTTTTTCCAGCCCGGCGATCACCTCGTCCTTGCGGCTGTCGATGATGCCGCTGGCAATAAAGGTAGCGCCCTCGGCCATCAGGCCGGGCACGGCGGGCGCAAGGCTGAGGATAGCATTGGCCACAATGTTGGCGGTGATGATATCATAGGTGCCGCTGGCCTTATCGGACAAATCGCCCACCAGCACGGTCAGCTTATCCTGCACGCCGTTCAGCGCAGCATTCTCCCCGGCGGTACGCACCGCCACGGGGTCGATGTCCACACCCTCGGCGCTGGCAGCGCCCAGCTTGAGGGCGGCAATGGCAAGGATGCCGCTGCCGGTGCCGATATCCAGCACCCGCTCGCCGCCGCGCACCTGCTCGTCCAGCGCTTCAAGGCAAAGGCTGGTGGTCTCGTGGCCGCCGGTGCCGAAGGCAAGGCCGGGGTCAAGGATCAGTTTTACCCGGTCGGTGTCGTACTGCTGCCACGAGGGCACCACAGCCAGACGGCTGCCGATCTCCATGGGGTGATAATATTTGCGCCAGCCGTTCTGCCAGTCCTCCTGCTCCACGCCCTCGGTCTCCACGGTGTAGGGGATGCCGGCGGCTTCCATGCGGGCGGCGATGAGCGCCAGCGTCTCCACCTGAGAAGCACCCGGCTCCAGATACAGATGGATGATCACGGTATCCCGGGGCTTATCCAGCAGCTCCTGCTCGATCAGGTCCACATGGGCGATCTCGGCCACCTGCTGCTCGATGTCGCTGTAATCCTCGATGTAGATGCCGCCCTCGGCGATCAGGGTGGCAACGGCTTCGGCGTTTTCGGCATCAGCCTTGGCCACGGTCAGGCGGATATCGGTCCATTCCATAGTACAAGTCTCCTTTTTTCCTCGCCCTTCCGGCAGCGCCGGAGGGAAAAATTCTGTCACCTGTATAGTACCCGATTCTGCGCCCGGATGCAAGCCCCTTGGCAAAACCGGCGGCGCTACCGCCCGAAAGGGTGCACAGATTGACTTTCGGCAGAACATCCGGTATGCTATATGGGACAAGGCAAAAAACGTGATGCTGCGCAAAGCGGCATCGGAAAGGGTTCTTTATCGTATGTGTACCAAAACCTTCACATGGCGGCTGCTCACCGGCCCTGAGCTGACCGAGGTGTATCTGAACGAGATGCGCCGGGACTTCCCCGCCGGGGAGCTGAAGCCCCTGAGCATGATCCTGACCAGCGAAGCGGAGGGCACCGCCCACACATGGGGCGTGTTTGACGGCGACACGCTGGCGGCTTATCTTTTGATGGTGCGGCCGGAGGGCTGCCGGGTGAGCCAGCTGGATTATTTTGCCGTAGTGCCCGCCTACCGCGCCCACGGCATCGGGGCGCAGCTGCTGGCGCAGCTGCCCGCCCAGGAGGGCGATGCCGAAGCGATCCTTATTGAAGCCGAAATGCCGGAAAAGGCCGAGGACGCCGATATGGCGGTGCGGCGTCTGGGCTTCTACGCCCGCTGCGGCGCATGGGACACCCACTACACCGAGCATCTTTTTGACGCATGGTTCCGCATTCTGGTGCTGGACTGCCCGGGCTGCGCCTCCCTTGCCCCGGAGACTGTGGTAGAGGCACTGGCCGACTGCTACCGCCGCACCATCAGCCCCACCCAGTGGCAAAAGCACGTTCAGTTCTTTGCCCCGGACGGCAGCGTGTGCGGGTAACCAAACCATCAGATGCGCAGGGCGCGGAGGAAGCTTCCATGAGTGAATTTTCACACCTGAAAAACAAGCTGCTGGCCGAGCAGGTGGAGGACCAGATCTACCATTATATTCTGGACGAGGCGCTGGAGCCGGGCGCAAAGCTGCCCAACGAGTTTGCGCTGGGCGAAAAGTTCCGGGTGGGGCGCAGCACCATCCGCGAAGCGGTCAAGCTGCTGTCCAGCAAGGGCATCGTGGAGGTGCGGCAGGGCTCCGGCACCTATGTGGTGACCACGGTCAAGGGGCTTTCCGACCCGCTGAACCTGCGCAGTGTGCAGGACAAGAACGCGCTGGCCTTTGATCTGGTGAACGTCCGTCTGCTGCTGGAGCCGGGCATTGCGGAGATGGCGGCGCAGAACGCCACCCCGGAGGATATCGAGCGGCTGCGGCGGCTCTGCGAGCGGGTGGAGACCAAGATTCACGAGGGCGACCGCTACATCGAGGACGACATCGCCTTTCACACCTGCATCGCCGAGAGCAGCAAGAATCTGGTAGTGGGGCAGCTGATCCCGGTCATCGACACAGCGGTGATGATGTTCGTGAACGTCACCCACAAAAAGCTCATCGACGAGACCATCATGACCCACCGCATGATCACCGAAGCCATTGCCAACCACGACCCCCTCGGCGCAAAGGCTGCCATGGTGATGCACCTGAACTTCAACCGCAGCTATATCAAAAAGGTCTACGATGGCGAGGATCCCGACGACGGCACCATCGGCATGGCGGCGTATGTCAATTGATACACAAAACTGATTGAAAATGCGCTCCGCTTTGCTCTGCGCATAGTCAGCGGAAAAATATTTTTTATAGAGCAATGCCGGAGCGTCTGCGGACGCTCCGGCATTGCATTTTCACGGGTGGGGTCGTGAAGGGAAGCGGCAGCTGCAGCGCCGCTTTCTACGAAAGCGCGGCGCTGCCGGAAAGGCTTTAACTGAGAGGGTCCCTCTCAAAGTCATCAGATGACTTTTCTCCCGCGTTTTTGCCAAAAGCCGCTTTGACGGTCGATTTTGGGCAAAATTCGCCCGGATTTGGGCAGTGTGCATGATGTATCCCAGAGTTTTTGCACAAAAAGTAGGACATACCCGTGACAACTTGCAAAGAGACGTCTGCGGATTTACAATAAAACCACAAAAGGGCCAACAGAAAAAGGACGAAAGCAAGCAGTATTTGGAGGTAATGAATATGGAGTTGCGTTCACAGGAAGTCCGCACTTTAGCACCCGAGAACGACCCCCTGAAAATGGGTATGGGCTGGAAGGTCGAGGACCTTGCAAAGCCCCAGATCATGGTGGAAAGCACCTTCGGCGACAGCCATCCCGGCAGCGCCCATCTGGATCAGTTCGTCAAGGAGGCCGTGCAGGCGGTCAACGACAACGGCGGCAAGGCGGCCCGCTATTTTGCCACCGATATGTGCGACGGCATCGCACAGGGTCATGACGGCATCAACTACTCGCTGCCCCACCGTGACGCCATCGTCAATCTGGTGGAAGCACAGGCAAACGCCAGCGTCTACGACGGCGGCGTGTTCATCGCCAGCTGCGACAAATCTGTGCCCGCCATGCTCATGAGCATCGGCCGTTTGAAGGACATGAGCGCCATCGTGGTCACCGGCGGCGTCATGGAAGCCCACACCCTGCCCAAGGAGTATGTGGTCAACGACCCCGCCTGTGCCATCAACGAGCTGCTGACGCTGGAGCAGATCGGCAAGTTTGACGCATGGGAAAAGACCGGCGTCATCCCCAACAGCCAGCTGGATTACTACAAGCACAACGCCTGCCCCAGCTGCGGTGCCTGCTCCTTCATGGGCACCGCCTCCACCATGCAGATCATGGCCGAGGCACTGGGTCTGATGCTGCCGGGCACCGCCCTGATGCCCGCCACCGCCCCGGAGCTGAAGCAGGCCGCCTACGATGCCGGCAAGCAGCTGATGGAGCTGGTCAAGAAGGGCATCACCGCCAAGGATATCGTGACCAAGAAGAGCTTTGAGAACGCCATCATGGTGCACGCCGCCATCTCCGGCTCCACCAACGCCACCATGCACCTGCCCGCCATCGCCCACGAGTTCGGCATTGAGATCGACGCCGACACCTTTGACCGGATGCACCGGGGTGCACACTACCTGCTGAACATCCGTCCCTCCGGCGACTGGCCCGCACAGTACTTCTACTACGCAGGCGGCGTGCCCCGGGTGATGGAGGAGATCAAGTCCATGCTGCATCTGGACGTGATGACCGTCACCGGCAAGACGCTGGGCGAGAATCTGGAGGAGTTGAAGAAGAACGGCTTCTACCAGCACTGCGATGCCATTCTGGCAGAAAAGACCGCCGGTTTTGCCCGTCCTGTCAGCCGCGAGGACATCATCCACAGCTTTGATAACGCCAAGGGCACTGACGGCAGCATCGCCATCCTGAAGGGCAACCTTGCCCCGGAAGGCTGCGTCATCAAGCACACCGCCTGCCCCAAGAATATGTTTGAAGCTACCCTGCGCGCCAAGCCCTACGACAGCGAGGAGGCGTGCATCTCCGCTGTGCTGCACGGTGAGGTGAAGCCCGGCGATGCCATCTTCATCCGGTACGAGGGCCCCCGCGGCAGCGGTATGCCCGAGATGTTCTACACCGGCGAAGCCATCTGCGCCGACCCGAAGCTGGCTTCCAGCGTAGCGCTGATTACCGACGGACGCTTCTCCGGCGCAAGCCGCGGCCCGGTCATCGGCCATGTCAGCCCGGAGGCTGCGGTGGGCGGCCCCATCGCACTGGTGGAGCAGGACGACCTGATCCAGATCGACGTGCATAACCGCAAGCTGGCCATTGTGGGCGTGAAGGGCGAGCCCAAGACCCCCGAGGAGATGGACGCCATCCTCGCCGAGCGCCGCGCCAACTGGAAGCCCAAGGCTCCCAAGTACACCAAGGGTCTGCTGAAGCTCTACTCTCAGCACGCCGTCAGCCCCATGAAGGGCGCATACATGGAGTAAACCGCTCCACATAAACAACAAAAAGTAAACTGTCCGGTGCGTTTTGCCGGACGGCTTGGATAAGTGCAACCAAAAATCACGAAACGGAGGAAATTTCTATGACAGCAGTTGCAACGCCCGATGCGGCACGGCTGGTTTTTGCTGCCGTGGCAGGCCTGATCCTATTGCTCATTCTCATTATCAAGTTCAAGGTACACGCCATGATCTCCATCCTGATCGGTGCGGTGGGCATCGGCCTGATGGCCGGTATGCCCCTGTCCGACATCATCGGCTCGGTGAACGAGGGCATCGGCAACACCTTAAAGGGCATCGCCCTTCTGGTGGGTCTGGGCTCCATGTTCGGCGCCATTCTGGAAGAATCCGGCGGCGCACAGACCTTGGCTGTGACCATGGTGCGGAAGTTCGGTGACGAAAAGGCCGCGTGGGCACTGGGCATCACGGGTCTGGTGGTGGCCATGCCGGTGTTCTTTGATGCAGGACTTATCATCCTCATTCCGCTGGCCTTCTCTCTGGCAAAGCGCACCAAGCGCTCCGTACTGTACTACGTCATCCCCCTGCTGGCCGGTCTGGCGGTCGGCCACGCCTTCATCCCGCCCACGCCGGGTCCCGTTCTGGTGGCTACCATGCTGGGCGTTGACCTCGGCTGGGTCATCCTCGTCGGCATCTTCTGCGGCATCTTTGCCATGATCGCCGCCGGTCCCATCTGGGGCAGCATCTGCGGCAAAAAGTACATGGTTGAAGTCCCCGAGCACGTTGCACAGCAGGCAGACATTGACGAGAGCAAGCTGCCCAAGTTTGGCACCATCGTGGGCATCATCATGATCCCGCTGCTGCTCATCATCGCAAACTCCGTGGCAAAGGTAGTGCCCGCACTGGCAGGCATCCAGCCCGTTCTGGCCTTCCTCGGCGAGCCCTTCATGGCGCTGCTGCTGGCTACCATCGCTGCTATGTACCTGCTGGGCACCCGCCACGGCTACACCAACGCCCAGCTGGAAAAGATCATGACCAAGTCTCTGGAGCCCACCGGTATGATCCTGCTGGTCACTGCCTGCGGCGGCGTGCTGCGCTATATGCTGCAGAACTCCGGTCTGGGCGATGTCATCGGCAACGCCGTGGCAAACGCCAGCCTGCCGCTGGTGCTGGTGGCCTTCATCGTGGCTGCTCTGGTGCGTATCTCGGTGGGTTCCGCTACCGTGGCTATGACCATGGCAGCAGGCATCATCTCCGCCATGCCCGGCCTTAGCGCGCTGAGCCCGCTGTACCTGGCCTGCGTCACCGCTGCCATTGCAGGCGGTTCCACCGTCTGCTCCCACTTCAACGACTCCGGCTTCTGGCTGGTGAAGAGCCTTGTGGGCATGGACGAAAAGACCACCCTCAAGACCTGGACCATCATGGAAACGCTGGTCGGCGGCGTGGGCTTCCTGGTAGCCCTCATCATCTCCTTCTTTGCCTGAGCGCCTGTCCGGGGCCTGCACCCCGGGATAAGCGTTGGGAGATCCTTATTCATTTACCTCGTTACCTCCTTCAAAAACAGCCGCTCCGGGTGTGCCCGGAGCGGCTGTTTTGTGTCCAGAAAAAACTGGGAGAGATAAAAAACGGAACGGCTGCAGACGTTCCGTTTTTTATGGGATCAATGCTTTTATCCTCTCTCCGTAAACCTCGGTGAACACCCGGCGCAGGGTGGCAATCTCCGGGCGGGGATCGTCCCGCAAGGTCAGCAGAACGGTGTCCGGCAGGGGCAGCCATACCTGCCGGTACCACGCTGCCGGGTAGGCAGGGTATCGCATGGGGAACAAAAACATCCCGCGCCCGGCCAGCAGCTCGGTGTAGACATGGGCGTAGTTTTCCACGCTGCGCCATTCCATGGTGGAAAACGGCATTCCGGGCTGGACGCCTGCATAGTCCACAATCTCCTGATACAGCGGCTCGTAGTACACCCGCTGTCCTGCAAGGTCTGCCAGCTGCAGGCTCTCGCGGGGGTAAAGCGGATGTTCCGGCGCGAGCGCCAGATAAAAGGTGTTGTGCATGATGGGGGTACGCTCCACCTCCGGCTGCGCCGACCCGAAGGGCAGGACCACGGCGGCGTCCGCCTCGGTGCAGAGCATCAGATGGGCGTTCATCCGCGGCGGGGCGGTGTCCACCCGGAACTCGTGCCCGGGCAGCACGGTGTGCAGCCGCTCCATCAGCACCGGGTAGATGGGGTCGTGCTGCAGCAGCACCGGCGGCAGGCGCAGGGTAAGGGTGTGCCCGGCAGAAAAGCCCTTCAGCGCGGTGCGGGCGTTCAGGATGCCCCGGTACAGCTGCTCTGCGTGAGGCACAAAGGCGCGGCCTGCCGCCGTCAGCACCACACGGGTGGTGCTGCGCTCGAACAGCGTCAGATCCAGCTCTTTTTCCAGACTGCGGATCTGGTAGCTGAGTGCGGGTTGGGTGCAGTACAGCTCCTTTGCGGCGGCGGTAAAGTTCAGTGTGCGCTGCACGGTCAAAAAACACAGCAGCTGATGGTCGTTCATGGCTGGGGCTTCTCCTTTCTCTGATTTATATCATCAGTATACCATAGAACGCCGGAGTTATAAACGTTTTTTATCACGCTTGCAAAAATCTTTTGTTTCTCTTTTGGTTCGTTATATTTTATACTATCTGAGGACAGGGACAAAAAATCCCGCACACACGAAAAAAGAAGGAACACAAAAAAGGAGAAACAAGATGGAAAAGATCTCTCGTAAGGGCTTTCTGAAGGTTGCCGCTGCCGCCGCCATGAGCGGCGTCACCGCAGGCGCTCTGGCTGCCTGCAACGGCAGCAGCGCTTCTTCCGGCAGCGTAGCAGACGCTATCTACACCCCCGGCACCTACACCGGCACTGCTACCGGCATCGGCGAGGTGAAGGTGACCATGACCTTCAGCGCCACTGCTATCACCGATGTGGTGGTGGATACCTCCAACGAGACCGAGAGCATCGGCGGCGTGGCTGCCCCCACCCTGCAGGAGGCGCTGATGGAAGCACAGAATGCCGAAATCGACAACATCTCCGGCGCTACCGTCACCACCAACGCCGTCAAGAAAGCTGCCGCCAGCTGCATCGAGCAGGCCATGGGCGTAAAGACCGAGACCCCTGCCGCAGAGCAGACTGCTGATTCCGGCGAGGACTGGCTGGGTGAGGAGCCGGATGTGCAGGCTTCCGAGACGCAGGACTTTGATGTGGTCGTCATCGGTGCCGGTCTGTCCGGCATCTGCGCTGCCCGCGCCGCCGCCGAGGAGGGCGCAAAGGTCGCTATTGTGGAGAAGAGCGCCTCCTTCAACTGCCGCAGCGGCGAGTACGCTCTGCTGAACGGCAGCCTGAACAAGCGCTGGGGCCGCGAGAACATTGTGGACGAGGATGTGGTGGTCGACCGCCTGATGCGCGAGTGCACCTTCCGCAACAAGCGCCCCATCCTGAAAAAGTGGGCCAGCCATGCACACGAGGTCATGGATTGGTTCATCGAGGCTTATCCTGAGCTGACCATCTGCGACACCACCCGTCAGGTGGTCACGCAGGAGCAGTTCGACAAGGGCATTCTGGTGCCGCTGGCATGGCCGCAGCCCGAGCACTACGACTACCGCAACGAAGAGTTCCCCACCTTCCCCTCCAGCATGGAATTCCGCTCCTCCCGCAAGGATCAGCAGGGCTTTGTGGTGGAAGCCAACCTGAACAAGGCCATCGAGGCCGGTGCCAAGACCTTCTACGGCTGCTTTGGCACCAAGCTGCTCAAGGACGGCGACGGCCGCGTGACCGGCGTGATCATCCGCGATGCACAGAACGGCAATAAGTACATCCAGCTCAACGCTGCCAAGGGCGTGATCCTTGCCACCGGTGACAACTCCGGCGATGAGAAGATCATGAAGCACTTTGCCCCCGAGGTGGTGGAGAAGCAGATCATGAACATGGGTGCCATGGGTATGCTGGGCGTAGACGTGGAGGGCAACTCTGTGGAGACCGGCGACGGCCTGCGCATGGGCGCATGGATCGGCGCAAAGGTGCAGGATCACCACGCACCTATAACCCACCACATGGGCAGCGGTATGGGCATTACCCCCTTCCTGCAGCTCAACAAGCGCGGCGAGCGCTTTATGAACGAGTGCATCCCCGGCCAGCAGCTGGAAAACCAGATCGAGCTGCAGCCGGAGTGCACTTCCTTCCAGCTGTACGACGCCAAGTGGGGCGAGCAGATCCCCTATATGCCGGCCAACCACGGCGGCCTGTGCTATATCATCCCGGAGGACGAGGATGAGTCCAACCCCAACTACACGGACCGTCAGTACACCAAGATCAGCGCCAAGGCCGAGGCTTACCAGTTCAAGGCCGACACGCTGGAGGAGCTGCTGACCCAGTGCGGCTACGAGGGCGAGGCACTGGACACCGCACTGGCCTCTATCCGGCGCTACAACGAGCTGGCCAAGGCCGGCTCCGATGACGACTTCGGCAAGCCCGCAAGCCGGATGTTCGCACTGGAAAATCCCCCGTACTACGCCTGCCAGTGGGGCACTACTGCCATGCTGGTCTGCGCGGGCGGTCTGGAGAGCGACGAGAACTGCCACACCTTCACCGAGGAAGACCCCGCCAGCCCCAAGCGCGACATCATCAAGGGCCTGTATGTCTGCGGCAACGTGCAGGGCAGCCGCTATGCGGTGGAGTACCCCATCTGCATGCGCGGCGTCAGCCACAGCCTGTGCGTCTACTACGGCTACATTGCAGGCAAGAACTGCGTGGCCGGTGTTTGATAAGCCCACCGCACAATAACTGAACCATCCCCCGCCCGGAGCAGTCTTTTTTCTTCCTGCTCCGGGCTTTTTTGCGCCTGCGTAACCCGGTCACGGAAAAGCGGGTGGCGTATGGGGTATACTGATATTGTCAGTAAAACACAACACCCATTCAGGAGGGAAAAAATATGGCAGTCATCAACATTACCAAGGAAAACTTTGCACAGGAAGTGCTCCACAGCGAAAAGCCCGTACTGCTGGACTTCTGGGCCAGCTGGTGCGGCCCCTGCCGGATGCTGAGCCCCGTGGTGGACGAAGTAGCCGAAGAGCGCACCGATGTAAAGGTGGGCAAGGTGAACGTGGACGAGCAGCCGGATCTGGCGGCGCAGTTCGGGGTAATGAGCATCCCCACCCTGCTGGTATTCGAGCAGGGCAAGCTGGTGCGTCAGGCTGTGGGCGCCCGCCCCAAGGCCGGTGTGCTGGAGCTGCTGGGCTAAAATATCGTTTTGAATGTGGTACAGCGGAACGCCTGCGGGCGTTCCGCTGTCTCTTTTTTACGGAAATGGTTGGCGTCAATTCAAAAAAATCATCCACGCTTCTACAAATGGAATCACAAAACCAAAGCAAAAGAAAAACAAAAGATCCAGCACAACTTTCATCCATCTGGCAGAACGTGTGCCGAAGGACATGGCATGAATGATGAAAAGGTTGATCTCGCCCCAGCGGCGATAATAGCCTGTCTGTTCAAAACTGTTCCAGATCTCCAGTGATAAAAATTCAATGCCAGCACACAACGGGAAAATGACGAGAGAATGCATCCAGCCGTCTGCCCGAAAAGAACCATCGCCAAGACCATACCAGTGCACCGCAATGGTGCCGGGGCAAGCCAAAACACCCCACAAGGCAAGCGCAATGCTCAGCCCAAGCAGGGCGGTGCGCACGGAATGCCAATCTACGGTGTGCTGCCGGCGCAGCATGGTAAAGAAATCTTCCAATTGGACGGTCGGTGCGGCATCGGCTTCTTCTGGGGCGCGGCAGTGCATAAGGTCGGCAAGGGTCAGCCCCAAAGCATCTGCCAGCGGTTCCAGTGTGTTGATATCCGGCAGACCGATGCCCCGCTCCCAGCGGCTGACAGCCTTGTCGGTAACGTGCAGCTGTTCGGCCAGCTCAGCCTGTGTCAGCCCCTGCGCTTTACGCATCCGGCTCAGATAATTTCCGAAAGTTCTGGCATCCATTTTATCAACTCCCTTGGAAAAAGCATAGCATAAGGCAGCATAAAACGCAATCGACGCTCTGTTTACCCGGACAAAAAGTGTTTGGATAGCTTGAATGTAAACAACAAAGCGCCCGCCCTATGGTTCGAGCAGAACCACGGGGCGGGCGCTTATTTTATATGGAGTTCAGAAGAAAAATGCGGGATTCAGCTTACAGCTGGGGGCCTGCGGAGACCAGAGCCTTGCCGTGCTCGTTGCCCTCGTACTTAGCGAAGTTCTTCACGAAGCGGCCAGCCAGATCCTTTGCCTTCTCTTCCCACTGAGCGGCATCTGCGTAGGTGTCGCGGGGATCGAGGATGGCGGGATCGACACCGGGCAGAGCGGTGGGGACCTCAAAGTCGAAGTAGGGGATCTTCTTGGTGGGAGCCTCGTTGATGGCACCGCTCAGGATCGCGTCGATGATGCCGCGGGTATCCTTGATGGAGATGCGCTTGCCGGTGCCGTTCCAGCCGGTGTTGACCAGATAAGCCTTTGCGCCGCTGGCCTTCATCTTCTTGACCAGCTCCTCAGCGTACTTAGTGGGGTGCAGCTCCAGGAAGGCCTGACCGAAGCAAGCGGAGAAGGTGGGGGTGGGCTCGGTGATGCCGCGCTCGGTGCCTGCCAGCTTTGCGGTAAAGCCGGACAGGAAGTAGTACTGGGTCTGCTCCGGGGTCAGGATGGAGACCGGGGGCAGAACGCCGAAGGCGTCAGCAGACAGGAAGATCACGTTCTTTGCTGCGGGAGCAGAAGAAACGGGACGCACGATGTTCTGGATGTGGTTGATGGGGTAGGACACACGGGTGTTCTCGGTGACAGACTTGTCAGCGAAGTCGATGTGACCCTCGGTATCCAGAGTGACGTTCTCCAGCAGAGCGTTGCGCTTGATGGCGTTGTAGATATCGGGCTCGGACTCCTTATCCAGGTTGATGACCTTAGCGTAGCAGCCGCCCTCGAAGTTGAACACGCCGTTGTCGTCCCAGCCGTGCTCGTCATCGCCGATCAGCAGACGCTTGGGATCGGTGGACAGGGTGGTCTTGCCGGTGCCGGACAGACCGAAGAAGATAGCGGTGTTCTCGCCGTTCAGGTCGGTGTTGGCAGAGCAGTGCATGGAAGCCATGCCCTTCAGCGGCAGGAAGTAGTTCATCATGGAGAACATACCCTTCTTCATCTCGCCGCCGTACCAGGTGTTGACGATGACCTGCTCCTTGCTGGTGATGTTGAACAGCACAGCAGTCTCGGAGTTCAGGCCCAGCTCCTTGTAGTTCTCGACCTTAGCCTTGGAAGCGTTGTAAACAACGAAATCAGGCTCGAAGTTCTCCAGCTCCTCAGCGGTGGGACGGATGAACATATTGGTAACGAAGTGTGCCTGCCAGGCCACTTCCACGATGAAACGCACTGCCATGCGGGTATCCTTGTTGGCGCCGCAGAAAGCATCCACGACGTACAGGCGCTTGTTGGACAGCTCCTTCTGAGCGATCTCCTTGACAGCCTTCCAAGCCTCCTGGGAAGCGGGGTGGTTGTCGTTCTTGTACTCATCGCTGGTCCACCACACGGTGTCCTTGGAGTTCTCGTCCATCACGATGAACTTGTCCTTGGGAGAACGGCCGGTGTAGATGCCGGTCATCACGTTCACAGCACCCAGCTCGCTGACCTGACCCTTCTCGTAACCTTCCAGCTCGGGATTGGTCTCCTCGGCGAACAGCTGCTCGTAGGAGGGGTTGTGCACGACTTCAGTCGTGCCGGTGATGCCATACTTGGTAAGATCCAACTTTGCCATATTTGCGTACCTCTACTTTCGTTTGATCCTTACATAACTCTGTGTAGGAGATGCAGCGCCATTTATGGTACGGACACCGCATAAGGGGGAGACAGCACAGAACGATGCAATGCAAATTCTCCTGTCTACCATTATACACAAAAGCTTTCCAAAAGCAATAAATGGAAGGTTCTGTTTGCAAAAAAGAAACAAATTTCATAAACAAGCTTTCCCGCATAAAGTAATTTCACGAAGCCTTGCAGGGACGCAGACTGTGAAAAATAAGGCGGGACGGGGAAAAACCGACATTTTGATAAAACTTTGACAAGCATGGATACATTAAAAAGCAGGACGCTTTGCGCATTTTTATCCCCGATTTGCTGCTGCCTTTGTCTTATTGTGTAATTTTTGCGTTGGCTCAAACGTTTTTCTGGCGAAAGGACTTTCGTTGTGCTATACTTATTTTAAACAGAAGCACTTTTCCGCCCGCCGCGGCGGCCCACATATAAAGGAACTGCCATGAAAACCATCTACATTCTGCTCACCCGCTCCGGCACGTTGCTGTCCAAACTGGTCTATGCCGCCACCGGTGCCAGCTATACCCACGCCTCCATGGCGTTTGATGCAGAGCTGAGTTGCCTGTACAGCTCCACCCGCAAAAACGGCTACACCATGTTCCCCGCAGGCCCCAGCAAGGAATATCTGAACAAGGGCGTTTTCCGTCTGCGGGACAACGCCCCCTGTGCGCTGTACGCGCTGGAGGTGTCCGATGAGGCCTATTCCCACGCCCTGCACCGCGCCGAGGAGTTCATGCGCCACAGCGAGGAGTACAGCTTTAATATTCTGGGGCTGATCCTGTGCGCACTGCATATCCGCTGGCAACGCCGCCGGCATTATTTCTGCTCCCAGTTTGTCAGTGAGGTGCTGGAGCAAAGCGGCGCTTTGGCGCTGCCCAAGGACAGCACCCTGATGCACCCCAACGACTACCCCCTGCTACCCCAGCTGAAGTGCCTGTACAAGGGACGCTTAGCCGACCTGCCCCAGCGCAAGGCCATGGATCTGGGCGAGACGCCCTCGATGGTCAGCATCTATACCGGCCTGCTGGTGGAGCTGCTGCAGCGCCGGGCGCAAAGGTTTTTTGAGTAACTTTGTTGTATAAAGCCGAATTTTTCGCTTTTTTAGGTGTCGCTCTTGCTTTTTGCAGCCAATTGTGGTAATATTATTCGGCGGTATTGTTTTGCCGCAGAATATGCGCTCGTAGCTCAGCCGGTAGAGCATCTGACTTTTAATCAGAGGGCCAGGGATTCGAGTTCCCTCGAGCGCACCAAAATCCCACGAAGAATCGTAAGATTCCTCGTGGGATTTTCCTTTTTCTGGAGCTCTGCACACTTTTTGCACACCGGCGGGAAAGCCGTGTTTTTCCTTGCATTGTCTGCCTTACTGGAGTTTTCACTCTCCAGAACGGCCCGGTGGGCGGGCATTCTTTTGCTCCTTGTCGGTGCGCTGCACGGCGGCACTATAAAAGGCCGCCTGCAGCACTCGTCTTTGATTCGGTCTTATTTACACCACTTGGCAAATTCTTCATCCGTGCACTTGACGTAGTGGCTGCCCTCCACATGGTGGCTGGTGCCCTTGGAATAGTCGATGCCGGAAGTGGCATAGTCATAAGTCTCAGCCACGCGGCGCTTTTCCACCACCGGGTTCGGCAGCGGAATGGCCGACAGCAGGCTCCGGGTGTAGGGGTGGATGGGGTGCTCGAAGATCTCCTCGGTGGTGCCGGTCTCCAGCAGATGCCCCAGATGCAGCACACCGATGCGGTCGGAGATGTACTTGACCATGGACAGGTCGTGGGCGATGAACAGATAAGCCGTGCCGGTCTCCTGCTGGATATCCTTCATCAGGTTGACTACCTGTGCCTGAATGGACACATCCAGCGCCGAGATGCACTCGTCCGCGATGATGAGCTTGGGGTTCATGATGAGGGCGCGGGCAATGCCCACGCGCTGACGCTGACCGCCGGAGAACTGGTGGGGATAGCGCTCGGCGTGCTCCGGGGCAAGGCCGACCTTGGCAAGGATCTTTTCCACCTTTTCGCGGCGCTCTGCCTGCGTTTTGCACAGATGGTGGATATCCAGACCCTCGCCGATGATGTCCTCCACCTTTTTGCGGGGGTTCAGGGATGCCATGGGGTCCTGAAAGATCATCTGCATCTGGGTGCGCAGGGTATTGTTCTGTGCATGGGTCAGACGGCCGCTGATATCCTGCCCGTCAAAGGTGATCTTGCCCGCAGTGGGGTCGTACAGGCGGATGATGCTGCGGCCGATGGTGGATTTGCCCGAGCCGGACTCGCCCACCAGACCGTAGGTCTCGCCGGGGTAGATCTCAAAACTGACATCGTCCACCGCCTTGACCGTGAAATTCTTATTGACGCGGAAATACTGCTTCAGCCCTTCGACCTTCAGCAGCGGTGTCGTGCTCTGTGCTGCCATTTATTCCGCCTCCTCGATCTTTTTTGCTTCTGCTTTCATGCGGGCAATGCGCTCCTTGAGCTCCGGCGGCATCTCCACCTTGGGGGCCCGGGGGTCCAGCAGCCATGTTGCCGCATAGTGGGTATCGCTGATCTTGAACATGGGCGGGTCGATCTCGTCGTCGATGTTCAGTGCAAAGCGGTTGCGGGGTGCAAAGGCATCGCCGGGCTTCTCGTGCAGCAGGTTCGGCGGCGAGCCGGGAATGGTATACAGACGGTCGTCGGCGGTGTCAAGGTCGGGCATGGCCGACAGCAGGCCCCATGTATAGGGGTGCTTGGGGTCGTAGAAGATCTCGTCGATGGTGCCGGTCTCCACGATCTTGCCGGCGTACATCACGTCCACATAGTCTGCCACCTTTGCCACAACGCCAAGGTCGTGGGTGATGTAGATGACCGAGATGCCGCGTTCCTTCTGGATGCGGCGGATCAGCTCCAGAATTTTTGCCTGAATGGTCACATCCAGCGCGGTGGTGGGCTCGTCACAGATGAGCAGGTCGGGGTCGCAGGAGAGCGCAATGGCAATGACCACGCGCTGGCGCATACCGCCGGACAGCTGGTGCGGGTAGTTTTTCATCCGCTTTTCCGCATCGGTGATGCCCACCTCTTCCAGCAGTTCCAGCGCCTTTTTGTAGGCTTCCGCCTTGGGCATTTTGAAGTGCCAGAGCATGCCCTCCATGATCTGCTTGCCGATGGTCATGGTTGGGTCAAGGCTGGTCATGGGGTCCTGAAACACCATGGCGATGCGCTTGCCGTTGATGTGGCGGCGGATCCACTTTTTATCCTTTTGCAGCAGGTCCACGGTCTCCGGGCTGCCGTCGGCGTGGTGGTAGCTGAACCGGATGCTGCCGCTGTTCACGGTGGCATTCTTGGCCAGAATGCCCATGGCGGCTTTCATGGTGACGGACTTGCCGGAACCGGACTCGCCCACCAGCGCGACCGTCTCGCCCTTGTACAGGTCGATGTTCACGCCGCGGATGGCGTGCACCGGGCCTGCGGTGGTCTTAAAGGTGATATCAAGGTCTCGCACCGACAAGACCTGTTCTTTTTTTGCTTCAGGCATGGGGTGTTCCTCCTTACATACTCTTCATCTTGGGGTCCAGCGCCTCGCGCAGACCATCCGCCACGAGGTTGAAGCTGAGCATCAGCAGGCTCATGACCACGATGGGCGGGATGATCTGATAGGGGTGGGTGGTGAAGCTGTTGTACAGCTCGCTGATCAGAGAGCCCAGCGAACACTGCGGCACCGGGATGCCCAGACCCACAAAGGAGAGGAACGCCTCGGTGAAGATAGCAGTCGGGATGCTGAACATGACCTGCGTGATGATGGGTCCGATGATGTTGGGCAGCACTTCCTTGAAGATGATGAAGAAGCTGCCCGCACCCAGCGTGCGGGACGCCAGAACGAACTCCTGATCCTTCAGCTTGAGCATCTCCGCGCGGGCGATGCGGCTCATGCCCACCCATTCGGTCAGCATCAGGGCAAAGATGATGGTCACCATGCCGGGCTGCAGCACCAGCAGCAGCAGCGTGACGATGACCAGCCGGGGGATGCCGTTGGCCACCTCCAGAAAGCGCTGCATCACCATATCCACTCTGCCGCCGAAGTAGCCCGAGATCAGGCCGTAGCTCATGCCGATGACCATATCAATGATGGCCGCAGCCACCGCAATGATCAGGGAGACCCGGGCACCTTCCCATGTACGGGTCCAGATGTCGCGGCCGTACAGATCGCTGCCGAACCAGTAGTAGACGTCCAGCTTGTCTTTTTCCTGATAGGCGTTGGTCACCTTGGTGCCGGTGGTGGTGCTCATCTTCTCGCTGCCGTCCAGAATGCCGAACTGCTCAATGCCCGGCACGCGGGGCGCAAAGTTTTTCTGGCTCAGATCCTGCCCGGAGTAGGTGTAGCTGTTCATGCCCGGGCCCAAAACGGCCAGCAGCACGATGATCACAATGAGGACAAGCCCCAGCACGGCGCTCTTTTTATTGAAAAAGCGGATGAGCGCTTCCTTCCAGAAGTTCTGCGCCGCAAAGTTGGTATCCACGCTGATCTCGTCCTCGTTGTGCTTGAGGGCAAAATCCTTTTCCGCAAAGGTGTGCTCCGTGTACATTGCATCCACGGCGCTGACAATGGCATCGGCGGTGGATTCGCCGCCCAGCCGGATCGCTTTTTCTGCCATTTAGTCGTCCCCCTTTGCCAAACGAATGCGCGGGTCGATGATGCCGTACAGCAGGTCAACGACCAGCATGATGCCAATGTACATGGCGCTGTAAATAAAGCTCAGACCAATGACCACGTTGTAATCGTTGGACTGGATGGCTGTCACCAGCAGGCTGCCCACGCCGGGGATGGCAAAGATCTTTTCCACCACCAGCGAGCCGGTCATCAGATCCACGATCAGCGGTGCCAGCACCGTGATGATGGGGATCAGGGCGTTGCGCAGCGCGTGGCGGAAGATCAGCGCCGGGCCGGAAATGCCCTTGCTCTCGGCCAGCAGCATATAATCGGAATCCAGCACCTCGATCATCTCACTGCGGGTAAAGCGGGCAATGGACGCCATGGTGAACATGGAAAGCGAGATACTGGGCAGCACGCTGGAGCCAAAGATGTCCTTGGCGGAAAACAGCATGGGGAACCAGCGGAACTTAAAGCCGAAGGTGTAGCTCAGCGCCAGCGCGAACACATAGGACGGCACCGATACGCCGATGACCGAGATGATGGTGGCGATGGAGTCCACCACGGTATCCCGCTTCAAAGCGGCAAGAATGCCCAGCACCAGACCTGCGATGGCACCCAGCGTGACCGCCATGCCGCCCACCTGAATGGAGATGGGCAGACGGGACTGGATGAGCTGGGAGATGGGCGTATTTTTGGAGATATTGTAGCTGACACCCAGATCGCCCCGGAGCATATTGCCCACATAGCGGAAGAACTGGATATAGATGGGCTGGTCAAGGCCGTACTTTGCATACAGGGCTGCCCGCATATCGGGCGTCAGCTTTTCATCATTGAAGGGCGAACCGGGCATCAGCTGCATCAGGATGAACAGCACCAGCAGAATTGCCAGCAGCGTGAACAGCGAGGTCAGGATTCGCTTGAGCGTATACTTTTTCACGTCGGGTGGACCCCCTTTTTCCTTCCGGGATCTCGCGGTCAGTCGTTCCTCTGCCGCGGACAGGCACAATGTCAAAAAGGCGCACAGTGGCTTTTTGCGGGCCACTGTGCGGCCTTGTTCAGTGTGCTTTCAGTTTTACTCGCTCTTAGCAGCGTTCTTGTATACGCGGTTCAGTGCCACGGGGTGGAACGCTACGCCGGTAACGGCAGAGGAGACCATCTCGGCATTGCACTGACCGTACAGGGGGAAGATGACCGCCTGCTCCAGAACGATCTGCTCTGCCTCGTACAGGGCAGCCCAGCGGCCCTCGGGGTCGGTGCACAGGTCACCGGTGGTGCACTCGTCAATGATGGCATCGTAGTCGGCATCGCTCCACAGACCGTAGTTGTTGGAGTTGCCGGTCACCCACATGCCCAGATAGGTCATGGGGTCGGCGTAGTCGGGGCCCCAGCGGGTCAGGCCGATCTCAAAGTTGCCGTCCTGCATATCCTGCACGCGCTGCTTCTTGGGTTCCACGGTCAGGTTCAGGGTAAAGCCTGCCAGCGTGGTCTCCAGCTGCTCCTTGACGACCTGTGCCACCTTCTGGGGTGCATCGTCGGCATCCACCACCATGTTGAAGGTGAAGGAGTCCTTGCCCAGCTCGCTCTTGGCCTGCTCGTAGTACTCCTTGGCCTTGTCGGCATCATAAGCGCAGAACTCTGCAAACTTGGTCTGGTCGGCGCTGAAATCGCTGCCGTCGGGGCCGGTGGCAAACTGCGGCGGAACGACGGTGTAGCAGGGTGCAGAGCCGTCCTTCAGCACGTCTCCGGTAATGGCGTCACGATCCAGTGCAAAGGTGATGGCCTTGCGCAGGTTCTCGTTGGCCAGCTCCGGCACACTGCCGATATTGGGGCTGATGTACCACAGGTAACCGGCACCCACGCTGGTAAACTCGGGGTCATCCTTGACCTGATCCACCTGCTCGCCGTTCAGCAGAGTCATGTCCAGAGCACCGGTCTGGTAGCTCATCAGTGCCTGCTGGCTGTCCTTGATGACCTGATAGGCCAGACCGTCCAGAGCGATCTTGCCGGCATCGTAGTAATCGGGGTTCTTTTCCAGCGTAAAGGCGGTTGCGGCAGGCTGGTAGTCGGTCAGCTTGAACGCACCGTTGGACAGCACCGTGTCGGGGCTGGTGCCGAAGGTGTCCTTGCAGGTGTTGTAGAACGCCTCGTTGACCGGATAGAAGGTGGGGAAGTACATCAGGCTCAGGAAATAGCTGACGGGAACGTTCAGCTGGACTTCCAGCGTCTTGTCGTCCACAGCAGTCACGCCCAGATCGGTGACGGGCTTCTCGCCTGCAATGATCTCGGCAGCGTTGACCACCTGACCGATATCCGACAGCATATAGGAATACTCGGAAGCGGTGGCGGGGTCCACGGCGCGCTGCCAGCCAAACACGAAGTCGGCAGCGGTAACGGCTTCGCCGTTGGACCACTTGGCATCCCGCAGGTGGAAGGTGTAGGTCTTGCCGTCCTCACTGATGTCGTAGGTCTCGGCAATGGCGGGAACTGCTGCGCCGTCTGCATCCATCTGCATCAGACCGTCGGTGTAGTCTGCGATGACCTCAAAGGAGGTGCCGTCGGTGGCTACCTGCGGGTCCAGCGACTGAACCTCGGTCTCCAGCATGATATTCAGGGTGCCGCCCTGTGCAGTGCCAGCTGCAGAGGAGGCAGTGCCGGAAGCGGAGGAAGCCGCCACCGAGCTGGAAGAGCCGCCGCAGGCCGTCAGAGCCAGCACAGCAGAGGTAGCACCGGCAGCTGCCAGGAAGCTGCGGCGCGAAATACGACGATCGAATCTCATAGATATTTCCCCTCTCTTTACTGCTTTAGCTTTATACTCTACTAAAGCGTCACGTTCTAAAAATACACAAGGGATGTCCGTTCCTCCTTCCGGAACGATGCACTCCCTTGTGCTATGACGGCATTATACCGCTCCTTTCCGCAAAAGAAAAGGGGTTTTGCAAAATTTGTCCGCGCCGTGCGTTCATTTCTGCAGTTTGTCTAACGTAACGCCCCAGAAATCCCATGATTTTTGTACAATTTCAGTCCATGAGCATATTTCACTTTTAAACAAGCACACTTGAACAATCGTGTTATTCCTTTTTTATTTCTTGATTTTAAGCAACTTTATTTATTTTATGAATCAAGTCACACGTTTTTCTTTTCGATATAAAATGCAGACAAAACTCAGGCTTTCATTTTGTCCCTGTCCTTGTGTGGAGGACAGTTGCTGGAACAAAAAGAAGCCGCCGCACAGTGTTTTGTGCGGCGGCTTTAAAAGTCGAAATCGTATTGTTATAAAAAAGCGCTTACTCGCCCAGCATCTCGTGGGCAGTCTTGCAGATGGTGGCAGCGTCCAGACCGTACTTCTTCAGCAGGTCCCATGCGGGGCCGGAGCAACCGAACACGTCCTGCACGCCCACGCGGCGCACGGGAGTGGGCAGCTTCTCGCTCAGGACAGCGCAGACGGCTTCGCCCAGACCGCCGATGACGTTGTGCTCCTCGGCAGTGATGACCTTACCGCACTCCTTAGCAGCCTTGATGACGATCTCCTCGTCCAGGGGCTTGATGGTGTGGATGTTGATGACCCGGGCGTGGATGCCCTCGGCAGCCAGCTGCTCGGCAGCCATACGTGCCTCGTTGACCATCAGGCCGGTGGCGATGATGGCAATATCGTTGCCCTCGGTCAGCTGCTCGCCCTTGCCCAGCTCAAAGTGATAGTTGGCCTCATCGTGGAACACCGGCACAGCCAGACGACCGAAGCGCAGATAGACGGGGCCTTTCATGGCGTAGGCGGCGCGCACAGCGGCGCGTGCCTCGATATCGTCGGCGGGGCAGATGACGGTCATGCCGGGGATGCTGCGCATCAGGGCAAAGTCCTCACAGCACTGGTGGGAAGCGCCGTCCTCACCCACGGAGATGCCGCCGTGGGTGGCGCCGATCTTCACGTTCAGGTGGGGGTAGCCCACAGAGTTGCGCACCTGCTCGAAGGCGCGGCCGGCTGCAAACATGGCAAAGCTGGAAACAAAGGGCACATAGCCCATAGCGGCCAGACCTGCGGCCACGCCTACCATGTTGCCCTCGGCGATGCCGCAGTCAAAGTGACGGTCCGGGTATGCCTTCTGGAACATACCGGTCTTGGTAGCGGCGGCCAGATCAGCGTCCAGCACCACCAGATCATCGTGGCCTTCCGCAGCCAGTTCCTTCAGGGTGTTGCCGTAGCTGTCGCGGGTCGCGATCTTTTTCACGTCTGCCATCTCAGTTCTCCTCCTGTTCCAGCGCGGCATAGGCGGCGTTCAGCTCGTTCATGGCCACCTGATACTCTTCATCGTTGGGGCCCTTGCCGTGCCATGCAACGGAATTGGTCATATAGGAAACGCCGGTGCCCTTGACCGTATCCAGAATGATGCAGGTGGGCTTTTCGGTCTCGGCGTGGAAAGCCTGCACGGCACTCTCGATCTGGTCGAAGTCGTGGCCGTTGATGGTGACCACGTTGAAGTTGAAGGCGCGCAGCTTATCTTCCAGCGGGGCGCTGTTCATGACAGTCTCGGTGGTGCCGTCGATCTGCAGATGGTTGCGGTCCAGCATCACGCACAGGTTAGAAAGGCCATAGTGGGCGGCAAACATAAAGGCCTCCCAGCATTCGCCCTCTTCCACCTCGCCGTCGCCCAGAATGGCGTAAACGTTCACGGCAGAGCCGGCGTGCTTTGCGCCCAGCGCCATGCCGCAGGCGGCGGAGATGCCCTGACCCAGACTGCCGGTGGACATATCCACACCGGGCACGCTGTTCATGTTGGGGTGGCCCTGCAGGCGGCTGCCGATCTTGCGCAGGGTCTTGAGCTCCTCCACCGGGAAGAAGCCCCGCTCTGCCAGCGCTGCGTACAGCGCCGGGGCGGCATGACCCTTGGACAGCACCAGACGGTCGCGGTCGGCCATCTTGGGCTGGGCAGGGTCTACGTTCAGTTCCTTAAAGTACAGATAAGACAGCACGTCTGCGATGCTCAGACTGCCGCCCGGGTGACCACAGCCTGCACTGTGGGTCCCTTCGATCACGCCCATGCGGATGTGGCAGGCGTGCTTTTTCAGGGTAAGTTTTTCAGCATTTGTCATGATGGTCCTCCCGTATGAACCTCAGAATTCATGCGCTCAAAAAAGCCTCTCGTCAGCGCCCCGGCGTCAAGATTGCCGCAGCGCGCTTTTTTTCAATTTTATATTATCCATTCTGCGCAAAAAGGTCAAGCTTCTTCCAGCAAAATGTACAGCCCCGGGGAAATTTTTTTGCGAATAGACCGATTTTTGTCTATTTTGCAGACATCCCGCCCCGCTTGACAGGGGCAAAATGGTTTGTTATACTTTTGACCATCGTTCCGGCAGGAAGCCGGACACGGGCGGGCAGCAGCCTGCCGCTTATCCCCGCAAGCAATATTTTTTTGAAACAGACGCCACGAAGGGGTCTGCCTTTGGCATGGAATGCCGGGGCAGTCCCCTTTTTATTTTGCGGCTGAAAAAGGAGGAACCCTTATGAAAACCAAAAACATTCCCTCCGTGCGGCAGCTGGTGCTGGCTGCCCTGTTTTTAGCGCTGGCCTTTGTATTGCCCCTGCTCACCGGTCAGGTGCCCAAGGTAGGCAATATGCTCTGCCCGATGCACTTCCCGGTGCTGCTGTGCGGCTTTGTGCTGGGCGGCCCGTGGGGGCTGGCTGTGGGCTTTGCCGCCCCGCTGCTGCGCTCGGTGCTGTTCGGCATGCCCCCCATGTTCCCGGTGGCCATCTCCATGGCCTTTGAGCTGGCCACCTACGGGCTGGTGTCCGGGCTGCTGCGGCACAGGGCAAAGCACAACCTGCCCGCGCTGTACGCCGTACTGCTGACCGCTATGGTGTCCGGGCGCATCGTCTGGGGCATCGTGCGGTTTGTGCTGGCCGGGCTGACCGGCGGCAGCTTTCCCTTCAGCGCCTTTTTGTCCGGAGCGCTGTTCACCGCCGTGCCGGGCATCGTGGCGCAGCTGGTGCTCATCCCGCTGCTGCTCACCGCCCTGCAAAAGGCCGGTTTTGCGGACTGACCCCCTGCGCGCACCTTTTGTGCAAAAAAACGATACTTCAACCGGTTTTTAAGGCACTTTTTCCAAAAGAAACGGAAAACCGGAAAAATTGTGCCGTTTTGTGGCTTTCTGTTGGCAAATGTGATAAACTTGGACTAGATGCGGGCGTGTGCCGCTGTGCACCGCCCACAAAGAGTAAATGAAGAAGAGAGGTCGTTTATCGTGAAGATCATTCGTACAAAGGACTACGCCGATATGTCCCGCAAGGCAGCAAACATCATTTCTGCGCAGGTCATCATGAAGCCCGACTGCGTGCTGGGTCTGGCTACCGGCGGCACCCCCGTTGGCACCTATGAGAAGCTGGTGGAGCGGTACAACGAGGGAGATCTGGATTTTTCTGAGGTCACCTCCGTCAATCTGGACGAGTACCGCGGCCTGCCCAAGGAGCACCCGGAAAGCTACTGGAGCTTTATGCACCGCAACCTGTTCGACCATGTGAACATCGACCCTGCCCACATCAACCTGCCGGACGGCACCAACATGGACGCCGAAGCCGAGTGCAAGCGCTATGACGAGGTCATCCGCAGCGTGGGCGGCGTGGATCTGCAGCTGCTGGGCATCGGTCATGACGGTCACATCGGCTTCAACGAGCCCCACGATGCCTTTGATCTGGGCACCCACTGCGTGGACTTGGCCCAGGAGACCATCGAGGCCAACAAGCGCTTCTTTGACGGCAACGTGGATCTGGTGCCCAAGCAGGCTTATACCATGGGCATCCGCACCATCATGCAGGCACGCAAGGTGCTGATGGTGGTCAACGGCGCAGGCAAGGCCGAGATCGTCAAGAAGGCTTTCTTCGGCCCCGTCACCCCCGAGGTGCCCGCAAGCATTCTGCAGCTGCACCCGGACTTCATTCTGGTGGCTGACGAAGAGGCTCTGAGCCTGATCTGATTTTCCTTATTTAAACTTCGGGGCACCGGAACACCTGCGGGCGTTCCGGTGTTCCTTTTTTGAAGGGGAAGAACCCTCTCAGTCATCGCTACGCGATACCAGATTTCCCCTTTTGTCACCTGCGGTGACATCTTCCCCCGGAGCGGGGGAAGTCGTTCCTCTCAGGGGGAGCTTTTACGCATCTGTCGGTCAGCACTAATAAAATTCCCTTTTGGGGAGCAGACTGAGAGGGTTGAACCCATTTTGCTGTCCTCTCTTTACATTCCGCCGAAAAAGCGGTATTCTTTTTCCAGAACAAATTTTCCCGGGAGGAGACCATGGATATCCGCCAGCTGCACTACTTTTTGACCCTGTGCGAAGAAATGAATTACACCCGCGCCGCACAGCGGCTGTTCCTGTCGCGGCAGGCGCTGCGCCAGAGCATCTCTGCGCTGGAAGCCGAAATGTGCGGGCCGCTGTTCATCAGCGCCCACCACAAGCTGGCGCTCACCGACCGGGGCATGAGCTTACAGCGCCACGCCGCCCCGGTGGTGGAGCAGTTCCAGCAGATGCAGGCCGCCCTGCGGGCAGAGATCCAGTCTGCCCAGCCGGTGCGCATCGGCATCAGCGTGGCGCTGGTACCGGACTATCTGCCCGGGCTGGAGACCCAGCTGGACAAGTTCCGGCAGCAGTACCCCCATGTGGAGATGCGGTTCCGTCTGCTGGACAACGACGCCGTGGCCGATGGAGTAGAGCAGGGCGAGCTGGACGCGGGTCTGGTCATCGACCTTGGCTGCGCCGCGCCGGTGTTGGCGCGCACCACCCTGCGGGCAGACCCCGCCTGCCTGCTGGTGCCCCGGGGACATCCCTTCTGGGAAAAGGAGCGCATCCCGCTGGCAGAGCTGCGCGGGCAGCGGGTGCTGCTGCCCAGCCTGCGGCAGGATCTGTTCAGCCCGCTGTGGGCGGCCTGTGCCCGGGCGGGCTTTGCCCCCAACGCCGAGATCGGCCCCAGCTTTTATCAGGCCTACTATCTGGTGCAGGAGCAGCTGTGCACCTGCCTGACCCGCTACGAGCCGGGCGCGCGCCGGGAGCTGGACCGGGTGCGGGACGTGCTGCTGGAAGATATGCCCCCGCTGTGCGTCTCACTGGTGCAGCGGCGGGACACCAGTTCTGCCTATATCGACCTGCTGCGCAGCTACCTGCTGGAGGTTCTGGGCAGCACCGCCAGCCTGCCGCCCCGCCGGGGCCGGCCGGCAAAGCCCTTCTACACCGCGCCGGTGCTTTCCAGCGCCGCCGCAAAGGCTGCCCCGGAGCATCCCGCCCCGGGCACCCAGCTGCCCTTTGCGGGCGGCAACAACTTCCGGGAGCTGGGCGGTTACCGCGCCGATGAGGGCAAGACCGTAAAGTGGGGGCAGATCTACCGGGGTTTCCCCACCGGGCGGCTGACCACCGAAGCCGACCGCGCCCGGCTGGACGGGCTGGGGCTGCGGCTCATCCTTGACCTGCGCAGCGGCGCAGAGGCCGCCAAGCTGCCGGACTATGTGCCGGACGGCGCACGACTGGTGCAGATCTGCGGCCTGCGGGACGCCACCGGACAGGAGATCGATTTTTCTCCCAACTACATCCAGCGGCTGGTGCAGAGCGCCCCTGCCGGGACGAACCTCACCCAGCTGATGTACCGGCAGATGCTCACCGGCAACAAGGCCTTCAAGGAGCTGTTCCGTGCGCTGGAAGCCGGCGAGACGCCCATCCTGTTCCACTGCACGGCGGGCAAGGACCGCACCGGCGTAGCCGCCATGCTGATCCTGCTGGCGCTGGGTGCTTCGGACGAGACCATCTGCGCAGATTATGCCCGCACCAACCTCTGCCGCGCCGCCGAGATCGAAAAGGCCATGGCTGACCATGCGGCGGAGATCGCCGCCGACCCGGCGCAGCGGATGCGCTGGCAGACTTCCGCCGGGGTAGACCCGGAGACTGCGCCCTTTGTGCTGCGCACCATCCGGCAGGACTACGGCAGCGCCGAGAGCTATCTGGAAGCCGAATACGGCCTGACCCCCGCCCGCCTGATGCGGCTGCGGCGGATGTATCTGGAGTGAGACGATTTTAAATGGCCTCCGCTTGCGCTCTGGCCATGTTCAGCGGAAAAATAATTTTAAATTTCGGGGTTCAGAAACGCCTGCGGGCGTTTCTGAACCCCATTTTCACGAGGAGGGGTCGTGACGGCAAACGGCAGCTGCCGCGCTGGTTTCCTGCGGAAACAGCCGCGCGGCGGGGGAAGCCTTCATGCGGAAAATTGATTTCCACGGTAAACGTCGATTCCCTCTTGAAAAAAAGCCTGTTGTCCGATACACTGAAGATAACGAATCTTTTAAGAAGGAATGAATCTGACCATGGCTGCAAAAACGCCTGCCCAATGGAAAACACTGTTTGAAAACGTACCCTTCCACCGCGAAAACTACTATACCGGTCCCCTTGGGCCGGACTACACCCCCGGCGGCACCTGTCTGCGGCTGTGGGCACCCACCGCCGAGGCGGTCACTGTGACCTTATACCATAAGGGAGACGGCGGTGCCGTGCTGGGCACAGAGCCCCTTGTGCGCGGGGCGCATGGGGTGTGGAGCATCTGGCTGCCCGGGGAGCAGCACGGCCGCTACTACACCTTTGCCGTCACCGTGGACGGCATCACCCGCGAGACCGGCGACCCCTACGCCCGGGCGGCGGGGGTAAACGGCGTCCGCAGCATGATCGTAGACCTTGCCCGCACCGCGCCCTCCGGGTGGGAGCGGGATGTGCGCCCCAATATCCCCCCGGCACAGCGCGCCGTGTGGGAGGTGAGCGTGCGGGACTTCTCGCAGGATGCCGCCAGCGGGGTGCGCCCGGCGTGGCGGGGCAAATATATGGCCTTTACCCAGCAGGGCACTACCCTGCACGGCGATGGCATCCACCCCACCTGCCTGAACTACCTCAAGCGGTTGGGGGTAAAATACGTCCAGCTGATGCCCATTTTTGACTTTGGCAGCGTGGACGAGGCAAAGCCCCTGCTGCGGCAGTACAACTGGGGCTACGACCCCACCAACTTCAACGTGCCGGAGGGCAGCTACTCCACCGACCCCACCCGGGGCGAGGTGCGCATCCGGGAGTGCCGGGAGATGATCGCCGCCCTCCATGCGGCAGGCATCGGGGTGGTGATGGACGTGGTGTATAACCACACCTACCGCACCGAGAATCCCTTAAACAATACCGTGCCCTACTACTTTTTCCGGCAAAACCCGGACGGCAGCTTTTCCAACGGCAGCGGCTGCGGCAACGAGTTTGCCAGCGAGCGCCCCATGGCGCGGCGGTACCTCATCGACTCCATCCTCTACTGGGCGAAGGAGTACCACATCGACGGCTTCCGGTTCGACCTGATGGGCCTGTACGATGCCGAGAGCATCAACGCGGTGCGCGCCGCGCTGGACAGCCTGCCCGGCGGGCGGGACATCCTGCTATACGGCGAGCCGTGGCAGGGCGGTGCCAGCCAGCTGCACCGGTACGAGGCCAACAAAGCGAACCTTGCCATGCTCAACGAGCGGGTGGGCATTTTCTGTGACGACACCCGGGACGCCATCAAGGGCGGCTGCTTCGATGCCCGGGAGCCGGGCTATGTGGAGGGCAAGCCCGGCAGCTTCTGGGATATCGGCGCGGCGGTGGCGGCATGGTGCCGCAGCGACCGTCTGCCGCCCCACGCGCCCAGCCAGATCGTGAGCTACGTTTCCGCCCACGACAACTTTACCCTGTGGGACAAGCTGCTCTGCGTCCGGTACGAAAAGCCGGAGTTCACCGCCCGGGACACCGTGGCGCTGGCGCAGAACCGGCTGGCGGCGGGCATCTACCTGACCAGCTTCGGCCTGCCCTTCATGCAGGCGGGCGAGGAGTTCGCCCGCACCAAAAAGGGGGTAGGGAACAGCTACCGCTCCTCTCCCGCCCTGAACCGGCTGGACTGGAACCGCGCCGAGCAGTACCACGCCCTCGTGGACTACTACCGGGGGCTTCTGGCGTTGCGGGCAGCCTTTCCCCGGCTGGGCAGCACCGACCGTCACGCCCCGGAGGCTTTGCAGTTCTTTGCGCTGGAACAGCCGCTGGTGGGCTGGATGCTGCCCGCCGTCTGGGGCGACGGCGCGGCATGGAGCGCTTTGTGCGTCTTTTATAACCCTACCGACACCACCCGCACCGTCTCCCTGCCCGCCGGGCAGTGGAAGCTGCTGAGCGACGGCACCTCCTCCAGCCTGTGGCGCGGCCCAAGCCGCATTTTTACCGGCAAAGCCGCCCTTGCGCCGTACAGCGCCACTATTTTTGGTGCGGTATGAATAAAGAACACCCCCTCAGTCAAAGCCTGACGGCTTTGACAGCTCCCCCAAGGGGACGCCTTATGGCAATGCCGCAAAGTTCCCCGTCAGCACAAAAGCCGTCCCCTTGGGGAAGGTGGCTGCGAACATAGTGAGCAGACGGAAGGGGTATTTTCACAACAAAAAAGGCTGCTGCACATTCCGTGCAACAGCCTTTTTACTATTTTCAGTTATTCTCTGCGCCCTTTTCGCCAAGGGTGACGTTAACGGTCTGCATCTGACCGCCGCGTGCGACGGTGATCTCGATGGTGTCACCGGCCTTGTGGTTCTGCATCAGGGTGCCAAGGTCGCTCTGGGTGGCCACCTCGCTGCCGTCTACGCTCACGATGCGGTCACCGGCCTGCAGACCCGCCTTGTCGGCAGGGCCGCCCTTGACCACCTCCACGATGTAGACACCGTAGGCGTTCACGCCCAGCTGGGCGGCGGTCTGGGCGTCGGTCACGGCAAAGTAGCTGATGCCCAGATAGGGACGGCCGGTCACATAGCCGTTTTCCAGCAGCTCCTGCGCCACCTTCACGGCGTCATTCACCGGGATGGCAAAGCCCAGACCCTCGGCATCGCTGTCGGAGGACTTTGCATTGACGATGCCCACCAGCTCGCCGTTCATGTTGAACAGGCCGCCGCCGGAGTTGCCGGGGCTGACGGAGGCATCCATCTGGATCAGGGACATGGTGTTGACAGAGCTGGAACCCTGAATGCTGACGCTGCGGTTCAGGGCGCTGACGATACCGCTGGTCACGGTGCCGCCCAGCTCACCCAAGGGGTTGCCCACGGCCATGACGCTTTCGCCCACCTTCAGGTTGTCGCTGTTGCCCACGGTGGCAGGGGTCAGGCCGGTAGCATCGACCTTCACCACGGCGATATCACTGGTGGTATCCTCGCCCACCAGCGTAGCGGGGTAATCCTTGTCGCCGATGCTCACGGTGATGTTGGAAGCGCCGCTCACCACGTGGGCGCAGGTGAGAATATAGCCATCCGAGCTGATGATGACGCCGCTGCCCGCGCCGCTCTCCACCTGGCTCTGACCGTACCAAGACCACTGGGAGTAGACCACCTGCTCAGTGGTGATGACCACCACACTGGGGCTGACCATCTCGGCCACCTGTGCGGTGCTCAGGCCGGTGCCGCTGGTGGCGCTGATGGAATTGCCGGTGCTGTCGGTGCTGCTGTCAGAGCTGGCCGGGCGCTCCACCTGCTGGATGACCACCTTGCTGCCGCCGCCGTATTTTGCGCCCACAAAGCCGCCCGCAAAGCCCATGGCCGCTGCCAGCACCAGCGCCACGGCGCTGCGTGCCAGCTTTTTGCCGTTAAACTTCTTCTTGCGGCGGGGCTTTTCCGGCTGCGCCGGGGCGCTGTACTGCGGCTGCTCCGGCGGGGTGGGCGGCACGCTGCCGCCATCTGCCGGGGCGGTATCGGCCGGACGCGCGGGCTGTGCTTCCGGCTCGTTATACTGGTTCGCCGTGTTCATGCCGCTGCTGCCCACGTTGGGGTAGCCGGTCTCGTTATTGGAAGCGGAATAATCGTATTCCCACTTGTTCTCGTTTTCCATGTTACTACATCCTTCCCTCAAAGGCCGGTCCGCAGGGACATCTGTTCCTTTGAACTGTCCCTATTGTAACTGTCAAATGTGAAAATGAATCGCTTGCGCCGTGAAGAATATGTGAAATGCGGTCCTGTTTTTCCGCCCTTGACAGCAGCGTTTCCGCTTGCTATTGTAAGGGAAGAACATTGGCCCGTCAAGGAGGAGCTTTTTATGGAACTGCACCGCACCGAACAGGGGGTTGCCCTGTATAAAGAAAAGGACTGCATCGGAGAGTGCCGCCTTTCCCCCGCCCCCAAGGGCGCACAGCTTGCCGCCCTGTGCATCCTGCCCCGGTGGCGGCGCAAGGGCTACGGCTCCTACCTGTTAAAAGAAGTATTGCGCAGCTTTGGCGGCTATGACCGGGAAGCCGCCACCGTGTTTACCGCTCCGCTGCCGGAAAACGCCGCCGAGCTTGCCTTCTGGAGCAAATTCGGCTTTGCCGCCGAGGGCGGGCAGCTGGTGCGCCGCCGCACCCCGGACCTGACGGCAGTAAAATTTGTGCAGGACTTTTTAGCCGCCCGGCTGGTGCACCCGCAGCTGTGCGTAGACGCCACCTGCGGCAACGGCGGGGACACCGCCTTTCTGTGCAATCTGACTGCCCCCGCCGGGCGGGTGCTGGCTTTTGACGTGCAGCCCGAAGCCATCCGCTCCACCCGCACCCGGCTGGAACAGGCAAATGTGCCCGCCGAGCGGTACGAGCTCATCTGCGGCAGCCACGCCGACTTATTACAGTATGTGCAGCCCGGCACTGCCGATGCAGTCATGTTCAACTTTGGCTGGCTACCGGGGGCGGACCATGCGGTATTCTCCACCGCGCAGAGCAGCATCCCCGCCTTGCAGGCAGCGCTGCAGGCGGTGCGCCCCGGCGGCATCGTGAGCGCCATCCTGTACAGCGGGGCAGTCATCGGCTCGGAGGAAAAACAGGCGGTGCTGCGTTTTCTGCGGGCACTTCCACTGAAAAGTTTCACCGTTCTGGTGTGTGATTTTGCCAATTGGGCCGAAACTGCCCCTCTGCCCTGCCTGATCCTGAAAAAATAACGAAAACCCTTGCATTATCACGCGTTTTCGTATAGAATAAAGTGCGTATGTGTAAAAATGCTTCTTCCGGCATCGCGCAGCGATGCCGGAAGAAGTTCCATCCATTTCAGGAGAAATATCATCTATGACAAATCGTGAAGAGATCGAACGCCGCAGGACGTTCGCCATCATCAGCCACCCCGACGCAGGTAAGACCACCCTTACCGAAAAGCTGCTGCTGTACGGTGGAGCCATCAATCAGGCTGGCTCCGTCAAGGGCAAGCAGAGCGCCAAGCACGCCGTGTCCGACTGGATGGACATTGAAAAGCAGCGTGGTATCTCGGTCACCTCTTCGGTGCTGCAGTTCAACTACGCCGGTAAGTGCGTGAACATTCTGGATACCCCCGGCCATCAGGACTTCTCGGAGGATACCTACCGCACCCTGATGGCGGCAGACTCTGCCGTCATGGTCATCGACGCCGCAAAGGGCGTTGAGGCGCAGACCATCAAGCTGTTCAAGGTGTGCACCCTGCGCCATATCCCCATTTTTACCTTCATCAACAAGATGGACCGCGAAGCCCGCGACCCCTTTGAGCTGATGGAGAACATCGAGGAAATTCTGGGCATCAAGACCTACCCCATGAACTGGCCCATCGGCTGCGGCAAGGAGTTCAAGGGCGTGTTCGACCGCAACGCACGCAAGGTGCTGGCTTTTTCCAGCGATGGCCGCGCCAACGGCGTGAAGAAGGTCAGCGAGACCGAGGCCGAGCTGGGCGACCCCGCACTGGACGAGCTGCTGACCCCCTATCTGCACCAGCAGCTGGTGGACGAGATCGAGCTGCTGGACGGCGCTGCCGAGGAGTTTGATCTGGACAAGGTGCTGCGCGGTGAGCTGAGCCCCGTGTTCTTCGGCTCTGCTCTGACCAACTTCGGCGTGGAGCCCTTCCTTGAAAACTTTTTGCGGCTCACCTCCGCCCCGCTGGCCCGCGTGGACAGCCTGACCGGCGAGCCGGTGGACCCCTGCCGGGACGAGTTCTCTGCCTTTATCTTTAAAATTCAGGCCAACATGAACAAGGCCCACCGCGACCGTATTGCCTTTATGCGCATCTGCTCCGGCAAGTTCGAGCGCGGCATGGAGGCCTACCATGTGCAGGAGGGCAAGAACATCAAGCTGGCCACCGGCACCCAGCTGATGGCGCAGGACCGCGCCATCGTGGACGAGGCCTACGCCGGCGACATCATCGGCCTGTTCGACCCGGGCATCTTCTCCATCGGCGACACCCTGTGCACCGGCAAAAAGAAGGTCCAGTTCGCGGGCATCCCCACCTTCTCCCCGGAGCACTTTGCCCGCATTGAGCAGAAGGACACCATGAAACGCAAGCAGTTCGTGAAGGGTATGGAGCAGATCGCGCAGGAAGGCGCCATCCAGATCTTCCGCGAAGTGGGCGGCGGCATGGAAGAAGTGGTGGTCGGCGTGGTCGGCGTGCTGCAGCTGGAAGTGCTGGAGTACCGTCTGAACACCGAGTACAACGTGGAAATTCGGATGCAGCAGCTGCCCTTTGAGCAGCTGCGCTGGGTGCAGAACGACCCCGACACCTATAACCTGCGGGATCTGGACCTGACCAGCGACACCAAGGCTGTGGAGGATATGAAGGGCAACCGTCTGCTGCTGTTCACCTCCGACTGGGCGGTGCGCTGGGCCGAGACCCACAACGAGAGCTTGCAGCTGAGCGAGTTCGGCAACATCTGATAAAAGAGCGCTGCGGAGTGCATCTGCGCTCCGCAGCCTTTTTTATATAGCAACCAAGAATACAACATAGAATGCCAGACATCAGAATGAGGGTTCCCATTGCGGGGAACACTGCTGGCACGGAGGGTAAAGTATATGCAGAATATCAACATTGGCAAAAGCGGCATCGCCGTGCCGTTTCTGGGCATGGGTACATGGGCCATCGGCGGCGGTGCATGGTGGGGCGATAACGACGATGCACTGTCCGTAAAGGCCATCCAGACCGCCGTGGAGCAGGGCATCCAGTGGATCGACACTGCGCCCATCTACGGGCTGTACCACAGCGAGGAAGTAGTGGGCGAGGCCATGAAGCACATCGACCGCGACAAGGTGGTGCTTTCCACCAAGTGCGGCCTGGAGTGGCGGCACGAGACCCCCATCCTGCACAAGGTAGTGGACGGCGTACAGGTGTACCGCGACCTCTCCGCCAAGGGCATCATCGAGGACGTGGAGGACAGCCTGCGCCGTCTGCACACCGACCATCTGGACGTGCTGTACACCCACTGGCAGAGCCCGGACTTCGGCGTGTACCCGCTGGAAGAGACCATGGAAGCCATGATGAAGCTGAAGGAGCAGGGCAAGATCCGCGCCATCGGTGCTTCCAACGTTACCTCCGATATCATCCGGGGCTACTGCAAGTACGGCCAGCTGGACGTCATTCAGGAAAAGTACAGCCTGCTGACCCGCCGCATTGAAAAGCAGCTGCTGCCCACCTGCAAGGAGCTGGGTGTCTCGGTACAGGCCTACTCCCCGCTGGAGCAGGGGCTTCTGACCGGCAAGGTGACCATGGACACCACCTACCCGGAGGGCAGCACCCGCAACACGAACCCCTGCTTCCAGCCCACCCGCCGGGCACAGGCGCTGGAACTGCTGGCAAAGTGGAGCGACCTGACCGAGAAGTACGACTGCACCATGGCGCAGCTGGTCATCGCCATGACCGCCCGCATGATCCCGGGGCTGCACGTTCTGTGCGGTGCCCGCAAGCCGGAGCAGGTACTGGACAACGCCGGTGCGCTGCACATCAAGCTGGACGGCGCCGACGCCGTCCGCATGAAGTGGGACGTGGACGCGATCTCCTGAAGATAAACTGAACAACGCCGGAGCATCTTCGGACGCTCCGGTGTTGTTTTTTATCTCTTATTCTCCTCTTGCCAGCGCTTGCAGCTTTTTCTTATCCAGCACCTGCACGCCGCCGCGATACAGCCGCACCCAGCCCTCCTGCGCAAAGTACTTGAGCATCCGGCTCACCACCTCGCGGGCAGAGCCCATGTACTTTGCCATCTGGTCGTGGGTCATGCGGAGGTCCGCGCCGCCGGTCTTGGCAAGCTCGTCGGTCAGAAAAATGGCCAGCCGCCGGTCGGCACTCATGAACAGAATCTGCTGCATCGTCCACATGGTATCGGAAAAGCGCTCTGCCGTCATCTGGTAGGCGTAGCAGCGCACGTAGACGTTTTCCTGCATCAGCTGCCGGAAGATGCCCGCGCTGATGCACAGCGCTTCGGTGTCCTCCTCGGCATCGATGTACAGGTCGATGTTCACCGCGTCCATCACGCAGGAGGCAGACAGGATGCACACCTCCCCGCCGAACAGGCGGTACAGTGTCACGTCCCTACCGTCCTCGGACAGCAGATAGGAGCGCAGCTGCCCGCTGCGCAGCAAAAGGATGCCCACACAGCTTTCCAGCGGGCTGTGCACCCGGGCGCCCTTGGCGTAGTGCACCGGGCGGGTAAAGCGGCACAGCCGCTCCTGTTCTTCCGGGGTCAGCTGCTCCCAGAACGGAAACGCACAGGCCAAGCACCGGGCGTGCGGAGATGCTTCTGCCATACGGTTCACCCCTTTCGCAGCGCCTTGGCGGCTTCCGTGCCCGCCAGTGCGCCCTCGTAAACGGCCTTTGCCACCTGCAACAGCCCGCCGGTGCAATCCCCGGCGGCGTACAGACCGGGCACGGTGGTCTGCATTTTGTCGTCCACCACGATGCGGCTGCCCTCTACGGCAGCGCCCAGCTTCCGGGCAAGTGCGGTACTGCCCGCCACGCCCAGCGCCACAAATACGCCGGATACTGCCCGCACCGCGCCGCCCTCCAGCTGCACGCCGGTGACGGTCTGCTCGCCCAGAATGGCTTCCACCTTCTGGGTGCAGACGCTCACCTCGGGCGGGAAGTCTGCGGTCAGGGCTGCGCCGTCCGTCAGCAGGGTGACGCTTTTTACCACCGGCAAAAGCGCCTGCACCTCATGCAGGGCGTACTCGCCGCTGCCCAGCACCGCCACGTCCTTTCCGCGGTAGAAAAAGGCATCGCAGGCGGCACACCAGCTTACGCCGTGGCCTTCCAGCCCGGTCAGCCCCGGGATGCGGGGCACCGCGCGGGAAGCACCCGTTGCCAGAATGACCGCGTCTGCCGGGTACGCGCCTGCCAGCGTTTCCACGGTCAAACGGTCGGTCCATGTCAGCCCCACGGCCTCGGTCTGCACGAATTGCACCCCCAGCCGCCGGGCGTTCTCGATGCTGCGGCGTTCCAGCTCTGGCCCGGAGACCGGCTGGGCGAAGCCGTAATAATTTTCGATCTTTTCGGCGCGTGCCAGCGCCCCGGAACCCTTGGTCAGCACGGTGGTCTGCACCCCGGCGCGCACGGCGTACAGGGCAGCGGACACCCCCGCCGGGCCGGAACCTACGATAACGATGTTGGACATGGTGTTGCTCCTTTGCTTAAGGTGTATCTGAAAAGTCGAAAATTTAGTCTATTTCTACAAGCACAGCTGGATTTTGCGTTAAACAGCCTTGAAATCCACAAAGGATTCCTGCGGCTATTTGCCTTAAATCCCGCTTGTGCTTGCGAAATATTCGTCATTTTCTTTGTTTTCAGATACACCCTAGTTCTTTGCCCTTATTATACACCCAAACCGCGCAGATTTCTGTGACCGGGTCGCAAAAACTTTTTGGGCTACGGGCACTGTTCAAGCTCCGGGGCGTGTGCTATACTGTTGTCATGTTGAAATTACTGCCACAGGGGGCTTTTGCTTTATGTCCAAACAACGTCTGCTTTTCATCACCACCGGCGGCACCATTGCCAGCGTGCGCACCCAGCAGGGGTTAAAACCCGTGCTTACCAGCGAGGAACTGCTTGCCCATCTGCCGGAATTGAAAGAGCTGTGCTGCCCGGAAACGCTGGCGCTGTGCAGCATCGACAGTACCGACCTCGGACAGGAGCACTGGCTCATGATGGCACGCGCCATTCAGGAAAACTACGCCTTGTACGACGGCTTTATCATCTGCCACGGCACGGATACGCTGGCGTACTCTGCGGCGGCGCTCTCTTATCTCATCCAGAACGCGGATAAGCCCATCATCCTTACCGGCGCGCAGCAGCCCATCTCCAACGAGATCACCGACGCCAAGAAAAACCTGCGGGACAGCGTGGTCTGCGCCATCGACCCGGGCAGCCGGGGCGTGATGGTGGTGTTTGGCGGGCACGTCATCGCGGGCACCCGCGCCAAGAAGAACAAGACCATCAGCTACGACGCCTTTGCCTCGGTCAACTTCCCAGAATTGGCGCTGGTGCAGGGCGACCGGCTGGTGCGGTACATCCCCTCGCCGTGGCCCACCGGCCCGGTGGAGTTCAGCCGCACGCTGGACAGCCGGGTGTTCCTGCTCAAGCTGACCCCGGGCATGTCCCCGGCGCTCATCCCGGAGATCTTCCACCTGTACGACTGCGTCATCGTGGAGAGTTTCGGCGTGGGCGGCATCCCACAGCAGCTGATGGATGCCTTTGCCGCCGGGCTGGGCGATTACGAGACCACCCACAAGGTGCTCATCATGACCACGCAGGTCACCTACGAGGGCAGCGACGTGGGCGTGTACGAGGTGGGCAAGCGGGTGCGCAACCGCTTCCGCTTTTTGGAAGCCCACGATATGACCATTGAGGCCGTAGTGACCAAAAGTATGTGGCTGCTGGCGCAAAACTGCGAAAGCTTTGACCAGCTGCAGCAGCGGTTCTACCGTCAGGTGAACTTTGACACCTTTTATCACTGAGCCGCGCGGACGCGGGACGATTTTCAGCGGAAAAGTATTTTTATTTACAGCAAAACGCAAAAGCAGCCAGACCGGACGGTCTGGCTGCTTTTATAGCATACAAAAATATTTTACTCTACCTCTTCATCCGCGAAGATCCACAGCACCTCGTTGATGTGGGAGCCGCTGCGGGAGTAGGGGGTCACACGGATGCAGAAGCTGCGGCCATCCGTCTTGCGGTAGCGATGCTCCAGCAGGTTGCTGCTGAACACGGTGCTGCGCACAAGGCCGAAGTCCAGCAGATCCGCAAAGCCGTCCCGGTCTTCCGGTGCCACCAGCGTGTCGCGGTAGTTGGTCAGTGCGGCGCGGAAAGAGCCGCCGCAGGTGTCCAGAACGGACTGGAAGTAGTCCGGCACAATAACGGGGCGCACGGTATCCTGCTGCAGGTCCACCACGATTACAGTCTTGTACTTGGGGGCAAGCACCTTTAAAAAGTGCTCGGCATCCCGCTTTTCCTGCAGGGTGCGCTCCATCTTTTCATTCAGGCCTTCCAGCTGGCGGGCGCGGCCGTTGTGGTCGTAGTAAGCCTGCCGGTCCTGCCGCATGGCAGCCTCAGCCTTGGCCACAGCTTCGTCCAGATGGCGCAGGTCGGCGGTCTGCTGGATGCCTACGGAAATAACATAGTCCTTTTCCTTCAAAAAGGCGCGCATCCGGTCCGCAGTGCTCCACACGCTGTAAGGCGGCTCGTTGGGGGTCAGGATGACAAATTCATCGCTGCCGATGCGGTACACCCGGCTGGTGGCAAAGAACTTGCGGGCGGCATTTGCCAAGCAGCACAGCAGGGTGTCGCCGCTGCGGTGACCCAGATGCTCGTTTACCTCGTGCATCCCGACCACATCAATGTAGGTGCACACCACGGATTCGTACCCGCTGTTGGGCAGCTCCCGCAGGTCGGCTTCGTACCGGCTGCGGTTGGCAAGGCCGGTCAGGGTATCGTGGCTGTAAGAGAAGTCCAGCTCCTCGCTGAGCTGGTCGGCCTGTGCGTCGTTGCGCACCAGCACAGTCGCCCACGGGTTCTGGGCACAGCAGCCCCGGCAGGGCAGCACCTCTGTGGTGACCCAGATATACTGGCCGGACACATTCTCGCGGTAGCGGTAGAACTCCGGCGCGGTGGCGTGGTACAGCACAGAGCGCAAGGCCTCCAGATCGGTCTGCTCCAAAAACAGGTCTGCGTCCTCTTCGTGCACGATCTTCTCGTTCACCAAGCGGTCGCAGTAGTTGACAAAATCCTCTTCTTTTTCCAGATCTGCACCCAGCAGGCGGGCGTCCCGCTTGATCACCCGGTACGCACCGGTGGCAAGGTTCAGCAGCGAGATCTCCAGCACGTTATCGGTAAAGATCTGGTAGGCCTGCAAGGCCAGCGCGGTCTTTTCGGTGCCCGGGTTCTCCACCCGGCGGTCACGGCGCATCAGGTCACGGCGCAGATCCCAGTAATCCTGATTGGTGGGCTGCGCCAGCAGTTTTTCGGCGTTTTCCACCGGCATGGGCTTGAAGAAGTAGTAGCCCTGCGAATACAGGCAGTCTGCCGCCTGCAGCATGGACACCTGCTCCGGGGTCTCCACGCCCTCGGCGATGATGGGCAGGTTCAGCCGGTGTGCCATATCCACCACCGACTCCACGATCTGCACGCCCTTGCTGCGGTTCTCCTGATTCATGTCGATGAGCTTCATGTCCAGCTTGATGGCATCGACGTTGGTATCCTTGAGCATATTCAGCGAGGAATACCCGCTGCCGAAGTCGTCCATCATCACCGCAAAGCCCTTGCGGTGCAGGCCCTGAATGGCGTTTTCCACCATCTGGGTGTCCTCGGCCACCATGGTCTCGGTGATCTCGGCCAGCAGGAGTTTGGGCTCCAGCTTATATTTTTCCACCAGATCTGCAAAGATCTGCGGCACATCCAGATTGAGGATATCCTGCACCGAAACGTTTACCGATACCGGCACAAGGTTGCTGCCGCTCTCCTGCCACTTCTGCAAAGTCTGGCAGACGGATTCCCAGATGTACTGGTCCAGCCTTGTCACAAGGCCGGTGCGCTCCAGCAGCGGCATGAACTCGGCAGGGGGAACACAGCCCCGGGTGGGATGGTTCCAGCGCACCAGTGCCTCCATGCCCACGATGGCGCGGGTGATGCTGTTGCACTTGGGCTGCAAAAAGAAGCAGAATTCGTGGTTATCCAGTGCGCGCTCCAGCTCGCCCAGCAGCTGCTGCTGTTCTTTCAGCTCGTTGAGCATGGTGGGCTCAAAGCGGTGCAGGTAGCCGCTGTCGGTCGTCACACCGGCAATCTGCGCGTAGTTGCACAGGGTGGCGGCATCTGCACCGGGGTTTGCCTGCACAGGGCACACGCCCATTACCATAAAGAAGGTGACATCCTGCCTTCCGGCAGCCATGCAGGCCTGCAGCGTGGCAAGCACGGCGGTCTGCTCGGCCTTTTCGTCCGGCAGGCACAGGAAAAAGTCATCGTTTCCAAAATAGCCCACAGGATAGCCGGTCTGCCTGCTGTAACCCAGCAGACAGTTTGCCACAGTTTCCAGCAGAGCATCGCCCTTTTCGGTGCCGTAAAGCTCGTTATAAAGCTTGAAGTGCTGGATATCCACAGCGGCAACAGCCCATTCTGTTCCCTGATGCGCGGTCAGGAATGTATGCAGGGCCTGTAAAAATGCGTCCTTGCGGTCGATCCGCCCCAACGCAGCAGATGCCGGTGCGGCGGCATCTGTTTTGGTCTTTCGTTCCTCTGACATAACGATTCCTCACAATTTGGATAGTTTCAATACGGATAAGCCGATTGCGGTCGGTTTGTATACTTTATAATCAGTATAACACGGTTTAAGTCGTTTTGAAATAGTTTTTTCACACTTTTTAACAACATTATTCGAGCGAAGTGCAACAAAAATGCCACACACAGCAGCGCCGGTGCGGCATTCGGGGTCATTTGGTATTCTTGTTGTCGTCCTTGTTTTCCTGTTCGGCGCGGCGCAGCATCTCCCGCAATGTGGGCAGACTGCGCAGCTTGCTGCCGTGCCGGAGCTTCGGGTAGGCACGCAGCATACGGCGCGGGCCCACGATGCGGGGGGTGCGCAGCAGCTGCGCCTGCATTTCCTCGCTGCGGGCTTGCAGCTCTGCGGCCAGCTGTTCCAATTGCAGCAGCTCGGCGGCGCGCTCGGCAGTGCCTTTGGCGGCAAGACGTGCGGCGTTGGCAGCTTCGGCAGCGTTCAGGCGGGCGTCCTCGCTGGCGCGGCGGGCAGCCTCGGTAGCCTCGGCAGCCTTGGCGCGGATGGCAGCCATGGTCTCACGGGCAGAGGGGCGCTTTCCGGCAGCATCCCGCGCTTCGGCGGCGGCAAGCTTGAATTGCAGCCGTCCCTCGTCCAGCTTCTTGTCGGCGTTCAGGGTGGTGGTGCCCAGCAGCTGGGTCATGGCGTCGCTGACGGCGTGGATACTGTCGCCCAGCTGCTCCATGGTGTCCAGCGTATCAGCCAGTGCAGAGGCAGCAATGGCGGTAGCCACCACGTCCGCCGCGTACACGGCGTACAAAAAGCACATGAGGATAACCCCCACAAAGGGCGGGATCAGGTCTACAAGGTCAGCCACCACCGGGTGCACGATACGCATGACCACCAGCGTGCCCACACCCCACAGCAGGCAGAATTCCAGACAGATATAGCCCCCGATGTTAAAGGGAAAATCGCTGTAATCCCACCAGCGAGTGTGGTAGATCTTATACAGCGCCCAGCCGCCCGCCAGTTCCAGCGCACTGGGCAGGATGACGCCGCCTATATACAGCAGCAGGATGCTGTGCTGCAAGGGCGTAAGGGCAAACAGCACGATGATCATGCCAAAGCCGTAGATGGGGCAGACCGGGCCGTTGAGGAAACCCCGGTTCACCAGCTGACCGGTGGTGGCGGCGGCATAGATGACCTCCAGACACCAGCCTATGCAGGAATAGATCAGGAAATAGGCCAGAATATGGTACAGCGAAAAGCCACATACCACGGTATCGGTAAGAAAGCTTACCATAGGCACCTCCGTTCTTCAGTTCTGTTTGGATACGATCTTATATTCGTCCCCCGGCTCAAAAAAGGGACAGGCAGCGGTATTGTGCGCAAGATAGCGTGCCATCTCGTCCTCGTCCAGCGCAGCGCCCTGCGCGCAGTAATAGCTGCCGTATTCGTCCTGAACATTATTCAGGCACAGCTCACAGGGGTCAGACATTTCCTTCGCCTTCCTGCGTGGCGGCTTCGGCAGCGGCAGCTTCGCGTGCCATCCGCTTGAGCACCTTGGGGTCTACCCATGTCACGCTGTCGGCACCGGGCTTTTTGCGGGCAATGAGTGCCTTGATCTTGATGCCCATTTCGGTGAACATGCCCTCGTGCTCGGTGCGGATGTTCCATTCCGGCTCGTTCTCGTGGAGGTCGTAGGTGATCCACTCGATGTCGTAGCCGGAAGCGGGGAAGTACTCTACGCTGTCCCGGAACAGATCATCGTCGTCGGTCTTGAAGTAGATCTCGCCGCCGTCCTTCAAAAACTCGCGGTAGGCGATCAGCTGGCGCGGATAGGTAAGGCGGTGCTTGTGGGAGGAGTCGTTCTTGCTCCACGGGTTGCAGAAGTTGATATAGATGCGGCTGACTTCATCCTCCGGGGTGATGACGCCCTTGATGCGCTCGATATCGGTGCTCATGATCTTGACGTTGTCGATGGGGCGTCCCGCTGCCTGATAGGCGGCCTCGATCTTGCGCTTGGCAAGGATAAGCACCTTATCGGTGATGTCGATGCCCAGATAGTTGTTTTCCGGGTGGGCGCAGGCCAGCTGAGAGATGAAGCCGCCCTTGCCGCAGCCCAACTCCAGAATAAAGGGCTGCTCCGGGCGGGCATACTGGCCGTGCCATTTGCCGCCCCAGATGAGGGGCTCGTGCACATGGAAATCCGCGGCCATCAGTTCGTCGTGGGCATAGGGTTTGAAACGCATTCTCATAGTTTGTTGTTCTCCTTCAAAAATCTCTCCACCTGCTCCGGGGTGGCGGCGCAGCTGCCCTGACAGATGCCGGGCTTGCCGCCGCCGCGTCCGTTCAGGGCGGCGTTCAGTGCTTTGGTCAGGGCGCGCACATCGCCGTCCCGCCGGGCAAGGCAGTAACCGGTGCCCTTTTCGGTGGGGGTCAGAGCGGCGCACAGGCCGGTGGTGGCCTCGGTCAGACGGACAGCCAGCCGGTGCAGCCCGTCCGGGTCCAGCCCCGGCAGGGTACGGATGGCATCCGCATCGGGTGCGGTCAGCTGCGCAAGGGCGTCAAACAGCTGGCTGCACAGTCCAAAGTGTGTAAACTTGAGTGCAGTATACTCATCGTAGACCCGGTGCACCGCCACAGCGGTCTGGTCGGCCTTGGCAGAAAGCAGCGCGCCGATCTCCGCCTGCCGGGCGCGCATGGCCTGCGCCGCCGCCAGCGCACGGGCACCGCACACCACGCTCAGCCGCACACCGCCCTTGTAGTTCTCGCTGGCAAGGATCTTGATCTGCCCCACCTGACCGGTGGTGCGGGTGTGGGTGCCGCAGCAGGCGCAGACGTCCGCGCCCGGGATGGTCACGATGCGCACCTGCCCCTCGATCTCCTTTTTGGAGCGGTAGACAAGGGCGGCAAGCTCCTCCCGGGTGGGGTAGCTGATGAGCACCGGCACATCCTGCCACACGATGCGGTTGGCGGCAAGCTCCGCCTGCCGCAGCCCCTCGGGGCTGATGGGCACACTGGTGTCCATGCGCACCACCTCGGTGCCCACATGGAAGCCCACGTTCTCTGCCCCGAACATCTGGTGCAGAATGCCGGAAAGGATATGCTCGCCGGTGTGCTGCTGCATCTTATCGAACCGCCAGTCCCAGTCGATGCAGCCGGCAACGGCTGCGCCGGGCGCGGCGGCAGCGGGCAGGACATCCACCGTATGCCAGATGATGCCCGCCTGCTCGTGGACGTCCGACACCCGCAGCACCGTGCCGTCCGGCAGGGTCAGAGTGCCCCGGTCGGCGGGCTGACCGCCGCCCTCCGGGTAGAACACCGTGCCGTCCAGCGCGATGCGCCCGCCGCCGGTCTTTTCGTCCGGCTCTGCGGCAAGGATGACGCTTTCGCATTCGGTGCGGAAAGCGTCCTGCTCAAAATATTTTTCTGTGCGCTGCATCGCGCGAGTACCTCCTGTATATAGAACGATTGGCAATGCCCAAAGGCGCCCCCTTGGGGGAGCTGCTGAGCGCAGCGAAGCTGAGGGGGTACCCCATAAAAACCAGTATACCACGATTTTTGCCTGTGGAAAATAGTTTACAGTTATGTTATGATAGGAAACAACGAATATTCCCGAAAATTGACAGCGAGGAAGGTAACGGATCATGCGTGAAAGTGGTATTCTGATGCCGGTATCCAGTCTGCCCGGCCCTTACGGGATCGGCTGCTTTGGCAAGGCGGCATTTCAATTTGTGGATTTCCTGTCTGCGGCAGGGCAAACGATCTGGCAGCTGCTGCCGCTCAGCCCCACCGGCTACGGTGACAGCCCCTACCAGAGCTGCTCTGCCTTTGCGGGCAACCCCTATTTTGTGGATCTTGAAGCACTGGAAAAAGAGGGCCTGCTGACCGCCGCAGATCTCAAGGCGGAAAGCTGGGGCAAAGACCCGCTGGAAGTGGACTACGGCACCTTGTACGTCAGCCGCTTTGCGGTGCTGCGCAAGGCCTACGCCGCATGGCGCAGCCAGTGCGCCGGGCTGCACGGCTGTGCCTACTACTACCCCGACGACTACTACGCCTTTACCCTTGCCAACGAGGACTGGCTGGAGGACTACGCCCTGTACATGGCGCTGAAGGTAGCCAACAAGATGAAGAACTGGGTGGAGTGGGACGCCCCCTACCGCCGCCGCGACAAGGCCGTACTGGCTGCCTTTGCTGCTGCAAACGAAGAGGAGATCGGCTTCTGGAAGTTTGTGCAGTACAAGTTCAGCGCCCAGTGGCAGGCCGTCAAGACCTATGCCAACAAGAAGGGTGTGCAGATCCTGGGCGATATCCCCATCTACGTCTCTGCCGACTCGGTGGACGCATGGGTGGGCGGCAAGCTGTTTGAGCTGGACGCTGACGGCCGCTTTGCCCGGGTGGCGGGCTGCCCGCCGGACTACTTCTCCGCAGACGGCCAGCTGTGGGGCAACCCCCTGTACGACTGGGCGTACCACAAAAAGACCGGCTACGCATGGTGGATCCAGCGGGTGCGCCACGCACTGGGCATCTACGACCTGCTGCGCATCGACCACTTCCGCGGCTTCGACACCTACTGGGCCATCCCGGCCACCAGCACCACCGCCCGCACCGGCAAGTGGGAGAACGGCCCCGGCATGGAGCTGTTCGATGCACTGGAGGCCGCACTGGGCAAGCTGCCCATCATTGCCGAGGACTTGGGCGAGCTGTTCCCCAGCGTGCGCAAGCTGCTGGCCGACAGCACCTTCCCGGGCATGAAGGTGCTGCAGTTTGCCTTCGGCGGCGGGGACAACGAGTATCTGCCCCATAACCACGTCAAAAACGGCGTGGTCTACCCCGGCACCCACGACAACACCACCCTGACCGACTGGTGGGAGAACGGCGCTTCCGAAAAGGAAAAGGCCACCGCTGCGGCTTATCTGCACCTGACCCCCTGCAAGCCCACCGCCAAGGAGGTGGCAGCGGTAAAGACTGCCGCCGCGCGCACTGCGCTGCTGCGGGCGGCGCTGGGCTCGGTGGCGGACAGAGCCATCATTCCCATGTACGACTGGCTGGGGCTGGGTGCCGAGGCGCACCTGAACACCCCGGGCAAGCTGGGCGGCAACTGGGCATGGCGCGCAAAGGCCGGTTTTGACACCAAAACCCTTGCCGCACAGATCAAAGCCGAGTGCGCCGTGTACTGCCGCTGCAATGCAGACGTTCAAAACGTGAAAGAATTAGCAATTTGACAGAATTGTAAAAACTGCCGTAAAAATTTGTGCGTTTTGCTGGAAAAATCTGTATTTCAATGGTATAATAGCCGTAAGTTCCCGGATTTGTGGGAAAATTGGAATTTCGCCCGTCGGAAGCGGCGGCGCGTACTGATGATGGGGAAATTACAGATGGACAGAGAATGGACAGAGCAGGATCTGCGTACCTTTGCCGAGGGCGCACAGGCTGCGTTTGAAACGGTATTGCTGGACGAGCTGCCACAGGACACCGGCTGGCAGGACGAAGGCCTGCAGGTGAGTTATAGCCTGTGCAACGGCCGGGTAAGCTGCGTACTGCGCCGCACGGTGCGGGCAGACGGCAAGCTGTGGCGGATCACCATGTCTGCCCCGCTGGCAGGCAACCTGCTGCCGGAGGAGCGCATGAGCGCCCGCGAGCGGGAACTATGCCGCGAGGACCTGAACCACGATTTTCTTTCCGGCGTGTACAACCGCCGCTACCTTGAGACCGTGATCGCCGCCGAGCTGGATCGCTGGGCAGAGCAGGGGCGCAAGGCCGCTGTGGCGCTGATATCGCTGGATCACGGCGCACAGCTGCGGGACACCTACGGTCAGCCGGTGATGGATCAGCTGATCTGCTTTGTGGCAAACCAGTGGAAAAAGTATTTCGACATCCCGGGCAGTCAGATCGTCTGCCGCCTGACCGGCACCACCTTTGTGGTAGGCTGTCTGGACTTGGACGGCGGCCAGCTGGCCGAGCAGATGCGGAACATCTACGCCGAAATGCCCCACGAGTGCATCACCTCCATGGGCATGATGAAACGGGTGCCCTTTACCCTGAGCGTCGCAGTGGCAGGGCTGGACGAGCTGGACCGCGCCGCCAACTGCTGGCAGCGCCTGTACGCCATCTGTGACGAGCGGCTGCGCGGCATCCAGATCTCCGGCGGCAATAAGATCTGCTAGGGTGTATCTGAAACAACCGTATAAAATCCCCCTTTGGGCACATACTAGGTGCCAAAGGGGGATTTTTTGTATGGAAAACCAGAAAAACGATAACCTCAACCTGCTGGAAGCGGTGGTACAGAACACCGAGATGGGCAAGAACACCTTGGAACAGATTTTACCCATGACCAGCGATGTGCAGTTCAAGGCCGAACTGCTGCGCCAGCGCAACATCTACCACCAGCTGAATCAGGAAGCGCACACCGCCATAGAAGCCTGCGGCGGCAGCGCGCAGGGGCAGAGCACCATGGCAAAGCTGAACACGAAAATGGGCATCGGGCTCAAGACCCTTACGGACAAATCCACCCGCAATCTGGCCGAGATGCTCACGCAGGGCAGCGGCATGGGGGTGGTAGACTGCGTAAAAAGCTGCAAGGACTACCCCAACGCCGCCCCGGGCGCAAAGCGCCTTGCCCAGCGGCTGCAGGATTTTGAAGAGGATAACCGCATCCAGCTGGAACGGTTTTTGTGAATACGTTCCACCCCATAAAAACACAAAGTCGGGCAGTCCGCAGGCTGCCCGACTTTGCTATGATCTAAATATTTTTCCGCTATTGCGAAGCATTTACTCCCACAGCTTTTCGGGGTACTGGCCCTCGGCGGTCTTGCGGGCAATGGCCTCCACCACCAAAGGCTTATCCTCCCGGTAGGTGACGCCGAACCACTTATCCGTGCTGCGCAGCACCTGAATTTTTGCCTTGTTCTCCTCGATCAGCTCGGTCACCACCAGCGGCAGGAAGTACTCGCACTTCAGGGGGTTCACCGGCAGATTCTCGGTCAGCCAGCCTGCAAAGCGCTGCTCGGCCTCGTCCAGAAAGCTCTTGCCGAAGCCCCACAGGTTCATGCTCACAGGGGTGTCGCCGGACAGGTCCACCCAGCTCTCGCCGCCGTCCTCGGTGTAATGTGCGCCGCCGTCGCAGGGCTCGATGCGGGTGCGCTCGGTCACGCTTTGCAGGGTGCCGTCCTCGTTCTTGATGCACACACCGCGTGCCACGCTGCCGTTCTCGGACAGGGTATTCTTCAGCAGATAGCTGACCATGCAGTAGCGGTAGAAATCATCATCGGCGTGGGTGGACAGGTAATCGTACATCACCTGAAACGCCTCCGGACCGTAGTAGTCGTCCGCATTGATGACCGCAAAGGGGCCGTCAATCAGGGGCTTTGCAGCCAGCACGGCATGGCAGGTGCCCCAGGGCTTTACACGTCCCTCCGGCACGGCAAAGCCTGCGGGCAGCTCTTCCAGCTGCTGGAAGGCATACTTCACCTTCATCGCCTTGGCCACGCGGTCGCCGATGGCTGCCTTGAAGGCGTCCTCGATCTCGTGCTTGATGACAAAGATCACGGTCTCAAAGCCGGCGCGGCGGGCGTCGTAGAGGGAATAGTCCATAATGACCTGTCCGTTGGGGCCCACCGGGTCGATCTGTTTCATGCCGCCGTAACGGCTGCCCATGCCGGCAGCCATGACGACCAGTACCGGTTTATTCATCTGCAATTCCTCCTGTATCTGCCGGGGTTTCCGGCATTGTAGCGTTCTGAGGCTATTATACACTGCTTCGCCGCCGGTGGCAAGGCACAGAAGGGGGGAGAGGATCAGAAATGCGCGCCGCGTGCGCTTTGCGCATATTCAGCGGAAAAATTCTTTTTTAATAGCGCAATGCCGGAGCGTCTGCGGACGCTCCGGCATTGCATTTTCACGGGAGAGGGCGCGGCAGGGCAGCTCCATCTATGAAAAAGGAGATCGGAAACGCCCGCAGGTGTTTCCGATCTCCCAAATCAAACTGTTTTTCCGCTCACCCCAGCTGGCTCTGGGTCAGGGACAACCGCTGGTAGGCGATGCGCGGGGTGCCGTCCTCCACATGGATGATGCCGCAGCGGGTAAAGCCCTCGCTTTCCAGCAGGTGCTGCATCACCTTGTTGTCGGCATGGGTGTCGGCGCGCAGGCTCTCGCAGTGCTCCAGACACCACTCCACCACTGCTTTGCCGATGCCCTTGCTCTCGCCCGCCGAAGCCAGCCGGTGCAACGTACCGTAGGGCAAAGTGTCGTTGAGCCACTGTCCGTCCTCAATGACCTTGTAAGTGGGGTCCTCGCCAAGGACAAAGGCAAACACCGCCTGCATCCGGCCGTTCACCATGTACACGAACAGCCGGTTGGTATCGATATCCTCTTCCAGCAGCTCCGGGCTTGGGTAATTGTCCCCCCACTGGGTAGGGTTGCCGTTTTTCGCCATGAATTCCCGCGCATGGGCATAGATATCCAAAATCCGTGCCATATCTGCTCTTACCGCTCCGCGAAACATATCCACTCATCCTCTCTTGCCCGCGCCCTGCCGCGCGGGGTACATTTATTTTAGTATAACACAATATTCCATAAAGTACCAGATTTTTCTCCATTTCGCGGCAAAAACAGACCGCCGTGCGCGGGGCAGCAGCACGACGGTCGGGGGAAGCAAAGCAAAAGAGGGCTTCATGCGGTGGGGCGGCGGGGAGCAGTGCCGGTGCGCACCAGCCGGTACTCCCGTGGACTCAGGCCGTAGCGCTCGTGGAACAGGCGGTAGAAGTAGCTGGTGTTCTCGTAGCCCACCTGTGCAATGATCTGCTGAATGTTCAGATCGCTGCGGCGCAGCAGCCGCGCGGCGGTCTCCATGCGGTGCTTTTGCAGCAGCTCCTTGTAGGTGCGCCCAGTCTGGGCGCGCACGCACTCGCTGACATACGCCAGCGAAACACCATAAGCCCTTGCCACATTGGAAAGGCTGGCCTCACGATAATTTTGGGTGATCTCCTGCAGCGCCGCCTGCACCAGTGCATCGCGGCTCACGGCCTCCATGCGGGCTTGCTGCGGGGAGCGTTCAAGCTTTGCCATCATTGTATCTGTCCTCCGTAACGGTGCGGCAGGCGGGGGACTGGGGGAAGCCGGACCACCCGCCGCACGATAACTGCGGAGCCCCTTCCGGGCTCTTATACCCTGAATACGAATCACCCGCCGCAAACATTGCAGAAAAGATAAAAATTTTTTAGTCAATTTTGGTTGTAGGGGGGAAGAGGACGATTTGGAATGCGCTCCGCGTTCGCTTTGCGCATCTTCAGCGGAAGAATTATTTTAAATTTCGCGTTTGTCGCGCTCTGCGGAGCGCTCCAAACGCATTTTCACGGGAGGGGTTGGAACGAACTCCCTCACGCAGAAAAAGGCTGCCTGCCAAGTGGCAGACAGCCTTTTCCAGAAGAAAATAAGGAAAACACGCGCCCAAAAGGGCAGAGTGAGTATCAGAACATACTTTCGTCCTTGTAGCGCCCGGTGCGCACGAACTGCACCCACTCGGCTACGTTCACGGCGTGGTCGCCGATGCGCTCCAGATACTTGATGACCATGAGCAGATCCAGCGCGGCGTCCACCTTGGCGGGGTCGGCGGCGATCTCCTGTGCCAGTGTGTGCTTGATGGCGTTGAAGTCGTAGTCCACGGCGTCGTCTGCGGCGATGACGCGGCGGGCGGCGATCTCGTCCTCGGCGGTCAGGGCAGCCATGGCGTCTAAGATCATCTGGTAGGCCTTGCGCCCCATGGCAATAGCCTGACTGACGGCGGGGTCGCCCTCCTTACGCACGGTGACGAGATGTGGGATGATCTCCGCGATATCCGAGGCGTGGTCGCCCATGCGCTCGATATCGGTGACCACCTTCATGGCGGTGGAAATGTGGCGCAGGTCGCCCGCCACCGGCTGCTGGCGCAGCAGCAAGGTCATGCAGCGGTGCTCGATGTCCCGCTCCATGTTGTTGATGCGGTCATCCCCCTGCACGATCTTCTGGGCGGCTACGGTGTCGGCGGTGCACAGCGCTTCCAGCGCGTTCTCCACGGCCTCGGCGGCGTTCTGCCCCATCTCCACCAGTGCGGTCTTGAGGGCTTCCAGATCGCTGTCGTATTGTTTGCGAATGCTCATTTTTGTTCCTCCCTGCATTAACCGAACCGGCCGGAGATGTAGTCCTCGGTGCGCTTGTCCCGGGGCGTGCTGAAGATCTGGTTCGTGGGGCCCACTTCCACCAGTTCACCCAGCAGGAAGAAGGCGGTGCGGTCGCTGATACGGGCCGCCTGCTGCATATTGTGGGTGACGATGACCACGGTGTAGTTCTTTTTCAGCTCGTTCATCAGCTCCTCCACCTTCATGGTAGAGCCGGGGTCCAGTGCGCTGGTGGGCTCGTCCATCAGCAGCACCTCGGGCTTGACCGCCAATGCCCGGGCGATGCAAAGACGCTGCTGCTGCCCGCCGGAAAGGCCAAGGGCGCTCTTTTTCAGGCGATCCTTCACCTCGTCCCACAGGGCTGCGCCCCGCAGCGAACTTTCCACCAGCTCGTCCAGCTCGGCCTTATTGCGCACGCCGTGCAGCTTGGGGCCGTAGGTGATGTTGTCGTAGATGCTCATGGGGAAGGGGTTTGCCTTCTGGAACACCATGCCCACGCGGCGGCGCAGGTCGGTCAGCTCCATCTCGCGGGCAAAGATATCCTCGCCCTTCAGCCGTACATCACCCTCGATGCGCACGCCCGGCACAAGGTCGTTCATGCGGTTCAGGGTCTTTAAAAAGGTGGACTTGCCGCAGCCGGAGGGGCCGATCAGTGCGGTGATCTCCCGCTCGTCCACGTCCAGCGAAATGCTCTTCAGCGCCTTGAAGTCGCCGTACCAGAGGTTCAGATCCTTTGCCGATATCACCGGCACATTCGTGTTTTCCATAGAGTACCTCTTTATTTTTACTGCTTCTGTTTCAGTTTTGTTTTCGCCAGACGTGCTGCCAGATTGATGAGCAGCACCAGCACCAGCAGCACTGCGCCGATGCCCCATGCGGAGGTGAAATCGCCGTCCTCAAAGGCGCGCAGATACAGCAGCACCGACAGGGTGGCACCGTTGGAGGTGTAGGCTTTGAATACACTCTTGGCGATCACCTCTGCCGCACCGGCGGTGAACAGCAGCGCGGCGCTTTCGCCCACGATGCGTCCCACCGCCAGAATGCAGCCGGTGACGATGCCGTCAATGCTGCAAGGCAGCACGATGGTGCGGATGATGTGCCACTTGCCCGCACCCAGACCCATGGCACCCTCGCGGTAGCCCTGCGGCACCGTTTTGAGGGATTCCTGCGTGGTGCGGATGATGGTGGGCAGGTTCATCACCACCAGCGTCAGACTGCCGGACAGCAGACAGGTCTGGAAGCCCAGCGCCTGACTGAACACCAGCATACCCACCAAGCCGTAGATGATGCTGGGGATACCGGCCAGCGTTTCGTTGGTGAACTCGATGACCTCGATGAGCCGCCGGTTGGAGGCGTATTCGGTCAGGTAGACCGCCGCACCCACGCCCAGCGGCAATACGATGAGTAATGTCAGCACAATGACATACAAGGTGTTGAGGATGGCGGGCAGAATGCCGTCGGTCTTTTTCAGCACACTGGCGGTAGTGGAAAGGAAGTTCCAGCTGATGTGGGGGATGCCCCGCACCAGCACCATGCCGATGATCCCGGCCACCAGCACCATCACCAGCACTGCGCTTGCCCAGACCAGCACGGTCATCACCCGGTTCCATGCCCGGCGGGAGGGCGAAAAGCCGTTATTCATCGCGGTTGCCTCCCTTCAGTACCACGTTCAGCACCACGTTGATGAGCATGATGAACACGAACAGCACCAGCGCGATGCTGAACAGTGCCTGCCGCTGCAGGCCGCCGGCGTAGCTCATTTCCTTGGCAATGGCGGTGGTCAGCAAAGTGACACTGCGGAACAGGCTGTCCGGCATATTGGGGCTGTTGCCCGCCACCATCATCACAGCCATAGCCTCGCCGATGGCGCGGCCGATGCCCAGCACAACGCCTGCGGCAATGCCGCTTTGGGCTGCCGGGAGGCTGATCTTGAACCATGTTTCGGTGTCGGTAGCGCCCAGCGCCAGACTGCCCTGCTCATACTCCGGCGGCACGGCGTTGAGCGCCGTCACCGACACGGACACGATACTGGGCAGGATCATGATGGAAAGCACCACAATGGCGCTGAGCAGGCAGGCACCGGAGGCCTTGCCGAAGGTCTTTGCCACGGCGGGCACCAGCACCTGCATCCCCAAAAGGCCGAACACTACGCTGGGGATGCCGGACAGCAGCTCGATGGCGGTGACCACCACGGTGCGCAGTTTGGGATTTGCGGCCTTGGAGAGGAACACTGCCGTCAGCAGGCCGATGGGCACGCCGAGGATGGTGGCACCCAGCGTGCCGTAGACGCTGGACAGGATGAAGGGCAGAATGCCGAACAGCGGCTCTGCCGCAGTGGACGCCCATTTTGTGCCGAACAGGAATTTGAAAATACCGATCTTATGGATAGCCGGCACGCCGGAGACCACCATGTACACCGAGATGAGCACCACACAGCACACCGCCAGCATTCCGCACAGGAAGAAGATGAAATTCATCACCGCTTCCAGCCAGTCGGCGGGGGTGCGGGGCAGCCGTACCCGGCGCAGATAGGATTTTTTGTTCATAGCTGAAATCCTTTATAAAAGCCGCGTCGGCTCGCAGAAACGGCAGGCCGACGCGGCAGGCTGATTTTATCATCGTCCCCATCCCTGTTACCGGGTCAGTTCGGCCGGGAGTTTCACCAGCGAATGATCCGAGGGTGGGACCCTGTTGCCGTAGGCAATAGGGCGGGAGCTGGAAGCCCCGAATTTCGCGGGGGAACTCCCAGCCGGGCTGACCCTGAGCGCCTTTTACTCGTTCACGGGCACAGCGCCTGCGGTGCGGATGAGGTCGGCAGCGTCCTTGCTGGTGGCAAAGTCCACAAAGGCCTGTGCCTGCTCAGACAGGGCCACGCTCTTGTTGGTGACGAACACGAAGGGACGCTGGATCTTGTAGCTGCCGTCCTTCACGGTGTCCTCGCTGCACTCCACACCCTCCACGGTGACCATGGCAACGGTGTCGCCCACGGCGGACAGAGAAGCGTAGCCGATGGCCAGCGGGTTTGCCTCCACAGCGCTGATGACAGCGCCGGTGGCGGTCAGCTCCTGTGCATACTTGCAGCTGTCCTTCACGTCCACGATGCTCTCAAAGCCATCGCGGGTGCCGGAACCGGCCTCACGGCCCACCAGAACGATCTCGCCATCGTCGCCGCCGACATCCTTCCAGTTGGTGATCTCGCCGGTGAACATCTTCTTGAGCTGCTCCACGGTCAGGTCAGCGACCTTGCTGTCCTTGTTCACAACGATGGCGATACCGTCCAGCGCCACGATGGTGCCGTCCACAGCGGACTTCTCATCGTCCTTCAGGGCGCGGGAGGACAGGCCGATGTCCAGCGTCTTGTCGGTAGCGCCGGTGATGCCTGCGCCGGAACCGGTGGGGTCGTAGCTGACGGTGACGCCCGGCTCGACCTCGGCAAAGCCCTCGGTCAGGGCGGCGATGACGTTCTTCATGGAAGTAGAACCGCCGGTCGCAACGTTGCCGCTCAGGGTGCCGGCTGCGCTCTCCGCAGCAGAAGAAGCGGTGGCGGAAGCAGAAGCAGCGGTGCCGGATGCGGAAGAAGCAGAGCCGCCGCAGGCAGTCAGGGCAGCAGCCGCAGCAGCTGCACCGCAAACGGTCAGGAACGAACGACGAGAGATCTTTTTCATGATAGATTTTCCTCCATTAAAAACCCGGGCGCCCGCCCGGCACTGTCTTTTTGTGTTTTCCTTGGGAACGGCCTTATTCTACCGCTTTGCCCCCCTTGCTGCGACCATGGACGTGCAAAAAGTGCGTAAAACTTTGTGCACAATGCCAGCCCCAATGTAAAGAACAAGTAACGCGGCGCAAAACAAAAAGCCGCCGGGCACTCCTGTTTCCAGAAGTGCCCGGCGGCAAAATGTTGTCCGAATCTTATTCTTTGCTGGGGGTAACAGTTTTTCCATCGTAACGGAATACGGCAGTTTGATCATGATAGGTCACCCGCAGGATGAACGTACCATTGCTGTATTCTGCGGGAACCCGATTTTCACTTTCCAGACAGAACTTCAACGAATTGCCATATTCCTCATAACTATGCGGCTCCACTGTCAGTTTTTTGCAAACAAATTCCAGTGGATACATATTATTTTCCATATCCGTAAAGGTGCCAGTAATATCTTCCGGCTCCAATATTACCCGCTCGCCGGTATCATTCTGAATCGCGAACAGCGGACAATAGCGCATAACATAGCCGCTGCCACCGGTTATAACTGGAGCTTCGCACATAAACACCACTCCGTCGATCGTCACCTTCGGACGGTCATTCATCCCTCCGCAGCCGGTCAAAGCCCCTGCGGCGGTCAGCACCAGCGCCCCGGCACTGAGCTTGAGAAATGTTCTGCGGTCGATCATAGCAATGCACCTCCTGTATCGGGTATCACTCAGAAAACTTTGTTCTGCGGTATCAGACGGTCTGCTTTACAAAAGTGCTGGTCGTATAATCCAGTGTATAAATCTCCGTTACGAACCCGCTCGAGATCGTAAAAGTAACATCGGCCTTCTTGGCCACGACAGCTTCGTACAGATCTTTCTGGTCTTCTTTCAGCGTAAAATGCATCCAGCCCTCTTTGAACTGACCCTTCGACAGATTGATCTTCCCACCGTTTTCCAGCAGATCGCCATCAGTATAATTGTTGACCGACTGTCCATTGATCTTCAGGGAGAAATAGCCCTTTGCAGGAATCGGCCGGGGCTTTTTGTCGCCGGAGGTATCCTTGATACGCACCCAGACGTTGATGTAGCCTTCCCATCCGGCTTCCGCTGTGCCGCCAAAGTCGACGCCGTTGGTTTTACCCAAAGCTTTGACTGCCGTTGCCTGGAACAGGCCGAAATCCGTGCCAATAGCACCATCACTGCAGCCGCCCAGCAGTCCGGTCATGGATACTGCCACTGCCATTGCGGCAGAAGTCTTTAAAAACGCACGACGATCTATTTTCATAGCCATATTATAAGCCCTCCTCAAAAGCTTTTTTGCACCCTAAGAGTACCACATTTTACCACATTGTCAACTATCCGAATTCAGGTTTCACCATTTTATCGTTCCTTTATAAAAGGCCGCATAGAACGGCAGCGGGCGCGGCGTCTGTCGCCGTTCCGGGGCGGCGGGAATTTTTATTTTTTCAATAAAATCAAAATTTGCTGTTGACAAAGGGCACCCGGTATGCTAAAATAGCCAAGTCGGGTGCGAACACCTGATGCAAAATGGACGTATGGCCCGTTGGTCAAGCGGTTAAGACAGAGGCCTCTCACGCCTTTAACATCGGTTCGATTCCGGTACGGGTCACCATTTTATAGTAGTAAAACGGCTGCATGCCGTTTTATATAGATGCCTCTTTAGCTCAGTCGGTTAGAGCACCTGACTGTTAATCAGGGTGTCGCCTGTTCGAGTCAGGCAAGAGGCGCCAGCAAAGCGATGGAAATTTTCCATCGCTTTTTTCTTTTTCCGGCGGCCTTGTTGACAGCACCGCCCCGGGGGGCTATACTTAACACACTATAAAGTATAAAAGGAACCTCTTGCCACGCAGCTTTACGGTGCAGTAAGGCGAAAAGGCGCTCCCTTGGGGGAGCTGGCAATGCCGCAAGGCTTGTCGGAGGGGGTCAAATCCTTGACAAAGGAGAACATCATGAAAAAAGTTATTCTGACCGGCGACCGTCCCACCGGCCGCCTGCACGTTGGCCACTATGTCGGCTCTCTGAAGGAGCGGGTGCGGCTGCAGAATACCGGCGAATATGACGAGATCTTTATCATGATCGCCGACGCGCAGGCGCTGACCGACAACGCCGACAACCCGGAGAAGGTGCGCCAGAACATCCTGCAGGTGGCGCTGGACTATCTGGCCTGCGGTCTGGACCCCAACAAGGTGCACATCTTCATCCAGTCCATGGTACCCCAGCTGACCGAGCTGAGCTTCTACTACCAGAATCTGGTCACCGTCAGCCGTCTGCAGCGCAACCCCACCGTGAAGAGCGAGATCCAGATGCGCAACTTCGAAGCCAGCATCCCGGTGGGCTTCTTCTGCTACCCCATCAGTCAGGCTGCCGATATCACCGCCTTTAAGGCTACCACCGTGCCCGCCGGTGAGGATCAGAAACCCATGATCGAGCAGTGCTGCGAGATCGTGCACAAGTTCAACTCCGTCTACGGCGAAACGCTGGTAGAGCCCGAGATCGTGCTGCCCCAGAACGCCGCCTGCCTGCGTCTGCCCGGCATTGACGGCAAGGCCAAGATGAGCAAGAGCCTTGGCAACTGCATCTACCTGTCCGAGGAGCCGGAGGATATCGAGAAGAAGGTCAAGTCCATGTTTACCGACCCCAACCACCTGCGCGTGCAGGACCCCGGCAAGGTGGAGGGCAACCCGGTGTTCATCTATCTGGACGCCTTCTGCCGCCCGGAGCACTTTGCCGAGTTCTGGCCGGAGTACCAGAATCTGGACGAGGTCAAGGCGCACTATCAGCGCGGCGGTCTGGGCGATATGAAGGTGAAAAAGTTCCTGAACAGCGTCATGCAGGCTGAGCTGGAGCCCATCCGCACCCGCCGCAAGGAGTGGGAGCAGCGCCTGCCCGAGGTGGTGGAGATTCTGAAGGAGGGCAGCGCCTACGCCGAAAAGACCGCTGCCGCCACGCTGGACGAGGTGCGCAAGGCCATGCGCATCGACTACTTCGAGAACGACAACCTGCTGAAGTAAGATCTATGAGAGAACCCGAAACGCCGCAGGCGTTTCGGGTTCTCTTTTGCATCGTTTACGAAAATTGCATAGAAAGCACGGGCAAACCATGCTAAAATAAGGGCAACAAGTACAGAAAGCCCCGTTCTGGGGGCGAGAAGAAAAAGGAGAACCACCATGCAAAAGACCATCTGGATCACCGGAGCAAGTTCCGGCATCGGCCGGGAGTTCGCCCGCCGGTATGCCGCTATGGGCTGTCGGCTCATCCTGACTGCCCGCCGCGCCGACCGTTTGCAGGCTCTTGCCAAGGAGCTGCACGCAGCCCACGGCACCGACTGCCGCATCGAGACCGCCGACCTCTCCCGCGCCGAGGAGTGCAGCCGCCTGTGCGAGGTGCTGGCGGATGAACACATCGACATCTTCATCAACAACGCCGGTTTCGGCGTCTGCGGCAGCATTCTGGAAACGGAGGAAGCCCGCGAGGAAGAGATGATCCAAGTGAATGTTGCCGCCATGGCGCGGCTGTTCCGCGCCGTGGTGCGCAAGATGCACGCGCAGGGCGGCGGCACCATCCTGAATGTGGCGTCCTCTGCGGGGCTTCTGCCCGGCGGGCCTTATATGGCGGGCTACTACGCCAGCAAGGCCTATGTGGTCAGCATGACCCGCGGCGTGGCCGAGGAGCTGCGGGAGATGCACAGCCCCGTCTACGTCTGCGCCCTCTGCCCCGGCCCGGTGGATACCGAGTTCAACGACCACGCCGGGGTGGTGTTTGCCCTGCGGGGCATCACGCCGGAGCTGTGTGTGGAGGAAGCTCTGCTGGGCATGATGCACCGCAAGACCATCATTGTGCCCTCTGCCTTTATGCGGCTGTGCACCAGCGCCCAGCGCCTTGTACCCATCCCCCTGCTGATGCCCATCGTGGCACGCCAGCAGAAGAAAAAGCTGGGGTAAAAGCCAAAGGTCGTCCAAACTTGTCAACAAGCCCAAATTAAGCCGGGATATCTTGTGCACCGTGACAAGGCACGTCATCCCACACAAACTGATGACCGAAAAACAGCGGGCTGACGTACTGTTTTGCGGTGAAAAAACGGAAATCTAAAGAAAATACAATAAAACTTCACAAGAATGTGCCTTGACACTTCCTGCAAAGGATGCTAGACTGGTATACAAGTAAGAGCGCGCTCCGGCACGGCCGGATACGACGCGCTTTGCAAAGCAGCACGGTGCGGTTTTGCCCCGTGTAAAATATGGTTTTTTGACAGGAGGACTTTATTATGGCACAGTGCACTCCCAAATCTTTTGATCTGACCGGCAAGGTGGCGCTGATCACCGGCGCATCCTACGGCATCGGCATGGCAATTGCAAAGGCTATGGCAGCCAACGGCGCTACCATCGTGTTCAATGATATCAAGCAGGAGCTGGTGGACAAGGGTCTGGCTTCCTATGCAGAGGCCGGCATCAAGGCTCACGGCTACGTCTGCGATGTCACCGATGAGGACGCTGTCAACGCTATGGTGGCAAAGATCACCGAGGAAGTCGGCCACATCAACATTCTGGTCAACAACGCCGGTATCATCAAGCGCATCCCCATGACCGAGATGAGCGCTGCCCAGTTCCGTCAGGTCATCGACGTCGATCTGAACGCTCCCTTCATCGTGGCAAAGGCCATCATCCCCGATATGATCGCACAGGGCGGCGGCAAGATCATCAACATCTGCTCCATGATGAGCGAGCTGGGCCGTGAGACCGTTTCTGCTTATGCAGCAGCCAAGGGCGGCCTGAAGATGCTGACCAAGAACATTGCTTCCGAGTACGGCGCTTACAACATCCAGTGCAACGGCATCGGACCCGGCTACATTGCCACCCCGCAGACCGCACCGCTGCGCGAGATCCAGCCCGACGGCAGCCGTCACCCCTTCGACCAGTTCATCGTTGCCAAGACCCCCGCAGGCCGCTGGGGCGAGGCCGAGGATCTGGGCGGACCCGCTGTGTTCTTGGCATCTGAGGCTTCTGACTTTGTCAACGGCCTGATCCTGTATGTGGACGGCGGCATTCTGGCCTACATCGGCAAGCAGCCCCAGTAAACGCTGAGGGCACTCCGCAGTTCTGACCCCGGGGACTGCCGCACAGCGTTGTGTGGCAGTCCCTTTTGCATTTGTACGGGAAAGGATGTTATGCTATCATGGAAAAAGCACATCAGGACATCCCTTGGGTGCCCCATGCCGAAATTTCCCCGGAACCCTGCGGCCCCGGGGTGCAGCGCCGCGTGCTGGCTTACAGCAAGGACGCCATGTGCGTGGAAAACACCTTTGAGACCGGCGGCGTGGGTGCCATGCACTGCCACCCCCACACCCAGATCACCTATATCGTCTCCGGGCGGTACCGCTTTACCATCGGGGACGAGACCCGGGAGGTAGGCCCCGGCGACACCCTGCTCAAGCAGAACGGCGTCATGCACGGCTGCGTCTGTCTGGAGGGCGGCGTGATGCTGGATTTCTTTACCCCCATGCGGGAGGACTTTGTATAACACCTGCGCACCGCAGGGAAAAATAAGAAGGAGAACCATTGTTATGAAGATCGCACTTATCAACGAGAACAGTCAGGCCGCCAAGAACGGCATCATTGAAGCCGCCCTGAAGAAGGTGGTGGAGCCCATGGGCCACGAGGTGGTCAACTACGGCATGTACGCCGCCGATGACGCTGCACAGCTGACCTATGTGCAGTGCGGCATTCTGGCTGCTATCCTGCTGAACAGCGGCGCTGCGGACTACGTTGTTACCGGCTGTGGCACCGGTGAGGGCGCCATGCTGGCACTGAACAGCTTCCCCGGCGTTATCTGCGGCCATGTGGAGGACCCCGTGGATGCCTACACCTTTGCCCATGTCAACGACGGCAACGCCGTTGCCATGCCCTTTGCCAAGGGCTTCGGCTGGGGCGGCGAGCTGAACCTCGAGTACTGCTTCGAGAAGCTGTTCGGCTTCGGCCACGGTCAGGGCTACCCCAAGGAGCGCGTTGTGCCTGAGCAGCGCAACAAGAAGATCCTGGACGGCGTGCGCGCTGCCACTTTCAAGCCCCTCATCGAGTGCCTGAAGAGCATCGATCAGGATCTGCTGAAGGGCGCTGTGGCCGGTGCCAAGTTCTCTGAGCTGTTCTTTGCCTCCTGCAAGGACGAGGAGCTGGCCGCCTACGTCAAGACCCTGCTGTAAGCTGCGGAGGAGATCATGCAAGGACTGACCCTGTTCAACCTGAACCTCACCCACCTGCTGGATGCCTTTCTGGAAACTGCAGTGCCCATGATCGCCGGTCTTGCCGAGGTGGTGGGTCTGTTCATCATCATCACCAGTCTGGCCAAGGCCACCTTCTACTATGTCCGCGCCACCTTCTTCAACGACCACCGGGACTTCCACCATGAAATGAGCAGCGGCCTGACCACCGCGCTGGAATTTCTGATGTCGGCAGAGATCGCCAAGACCTTTTTGCTGCAAAATCTGGAGTCCGTGGTGCCGCTGGCGGCTACCTTTGCGCTGCGCGCTTTGATGAGTATGCTGCTGCACTGGGAGATGGAGGGCGGCCACCGCCCGGCCAACGCCAAGGAAAGGGACAAGTCCGGCTCTCCGAAGGACGGCAAAAACGGCTGACAGGCAAAAGATTTGCCAAACTTTAGCACGGCAGAGTTTCACCGTGTTGTGAAAAACGTAAAACCTTGAGATGAATACTTGACAGGTTTGCACAAAGAGACTATACTCGTGCCATCGAAAGCAAAGGCGCTGACGGAAGCAATTCCGCCAGCGCCTTTTGTGTTTTCGGGGATACTGCCGCACGGAGAGAATAGAGGGCTCCCTGTGCAAAAAAACGACCGTAGGAGGTAGGAAAGTATGTTTAGCTCCGTCAACACCTGCTGGACGCTCGTAGGAGCGTTTCTAGTGTACTTCATGCAGGCCGGATTCGCCCTGTGCGAGGCCGGCTTCACCCGGGCAAAGAATACCGGCAACATCCTGATGAAAAACATGATGGATTTCTGCATCGGCACGCCCTGCTACTGGCTCATCGGCTTCGGCCTGATGTTCGGCGGCACCGGCGCACTGATCGGCGGTTTCGATCCCTTCATTCAGGGCGATTACAGCCACTTGGGTCTGGATATCCCCCTGTGGGTGTACATCGTGTTCCAGACTGTGTTCTGCGCCACGGCAGCCACTATCGTCTCCGGCTCCATGGCCGAACGCACCAACTTCAAGGCCTACTGCGTGTACTCCGCCGCCATCTCGCTGGTGGTGTATCCCATCTGCGGCCACTGGATGTGGGGCGGCGGCTGGCTGCAGAGCATGGGCTTCCACGATTTTGCAGGTTCCGCAGCCGTGCATAACGTGGGCGGCGTCATCGCCTTGCTGGGCGCTTGGATGCTGGGTCCTCGTATTGGCAAGTACGATAAGGACGGCAACCCCCACGCCATTCCCGGTCACAACCTGACCGCCGGTGCTCTGGGCGTGTTCATCCTGTGGTTCTGCTGGTTCGGCTTCAACGGCGGCTCTTCCCTGAGCCTGTCCACCGATGCCACTATGACCCTGACCGGTCTGGTCTGCTTCAACACCAACCTTGCCGCAGCCGTTGCCACCTGCGTGACCATGATCTTCACTTGGCTGCGCTACGGCAAGCCGGATGTCTCCATGACCCTGAACGGCTCTCTGGCTGGCCTTGTGGCTATTACCGCAGGCTGCGATACTGTCTCCCCCTTTGGCGCTTTCTTCATCGGCTTTGTGGCCGGGTTCCTTGTGGTGCTGAGCGTGGAATTCTTTGATAAGATCGCTAAGGTGGACGACCCCGTAGGTGCTGTTTCCGTCCACTTTGCAAACGGCGTCTGGGGCACCATTGCGGTGGGTCTGTTCTCCACCGGCTCCAACACCGCCCATGCCGGTCTGTTCTACGGCGGCGGTCTGGCGCAGCTGGGTACCCAGCTGCTGGGTCTGGTCTGCGTGGATGCCTACGTTGTGATCGTGATGTTCATCATCTTCAAGATCATTGATAAGACCCTTGGCCTGCGTGTGCCCGCCGAGGTGGAGATCGACGGTCTGGACATCCACGAGCACGGTCTGGCTTCTGCTTATGCAGGCTTTGCCATCTCGGATGCAAACTCCGCTGCCATGACCCCCAACGAGAACACCGATCTGGGCGAGGACGACATCACCAAGGCTTCGGCAAAGCAGATGGATGCTGCCGTGCCGGTGGTGCGCGAGCCTGTGATCCACGATGGCGTCTACGACACCGGTATGCATAAGGTGTCCATCATTGCAAAGCTGGCTAAGTTCGACCAGCTCAAGACTGCTCTGAATGATCTGGGCGTCACCGGCATGACCGTGACGCAGGTCATGGGCTGCGGCATCCAGAAGGGTACCCCTGAAAAGTACCGCGGCGTGCCGGTGGATACTACCCTGCTGCCCAAGATCAAGGTGGAGGTCATCGTCTCCCGCATCAGCGTGGACGCTGTGGTGGAAGCCGCCAAGAAGGCGCTGTACACCGGCCATATCGGCGATGGCAAGATCTTTGTCTACAACGTGACCCGCGTGGTCAAGATCCGCACCGGCGAGGAAGACTACGCCGCTCTGCAGGATGTGGAGTAACCCTCCACAAAATTCTCCGCTGTTCCCGCTGCGGCGGCAGCCCGGCTGCTCCGACACAGTCCCCGCCGCCCGGCGTGACAGATAGATCGTTCTCCTTTTTCCTTTTTCCTTTTTCCTTTTTTCGTTCGAGTCACCAGTAAGTCGAAAGCCCCGTTCCTGCGCACAAGGGAGCGGGGCTTTTGCTGTGAAAAAAAGTGCCCCGGAAACGCCTGTCGGCGTTTCCGGGGCACTTATCATTTATACCTTACAGGCTGCGGGTGCGGATCTCGGTGGTGACCTTGGCGATGAAGTCCTCAAGGCTCATCTCGGTGGTCTCGCCCTTGCGGTCGCGCACGGAGATGTTGCCGGCCTCGGCTTCCTTGGCGCCCAGCACCAGCATATAGGGCACGCGGTCCACCTGCTGTGCGGCACGGATCTTGTAGCCGATCTTCTGGTTGTCGTCATCCAGCACAACGCGGATACCGGCGTCAGACAGCTTCTCGGTCACGTCCTGTGCGTACTCCAGCGTCTTTTCGGACACGGGCAGCACCTTGACCTGCGTGGGAGCCAGCCAGGTGGGGAACTTGCCCTTGGTCTCCTCGATCAGGTAGGCCATGAAGCGGTCCAGAGAGCCCAGGATGGCGCGGTGCAGCACCACGGGGGTCTTTTCGGTGCCGTCCTTGTCCACATAGGTCAGGTGGAACTTTGCGGGCAGGCAGAAGTCCAGCTGGCAGGTGGACAGGGTATACTCGGCACCCACGGCGGGCTTCACGTTCACGTCCAGCTTCGGGCCGTAGAAAGCAGCCTCGCCGATCTCCTCGGTGAAGTGGATGCCCAGCTCGGTCAGCACCTCGCGCAGGGCCTGCTCTGCATGGTTCCACATGGCATCATCGTCGTGGTACTTCTTCTTATCGGCAGGATCACGCAGGCTCAGCACGCAGCGGTAATCGGTAATGTTGAAGTCCTTGTACACCTCAAAGATCAGGTTGCACACGTCTGCGACTTCGCTCTTGATCTGCTCCGGGGTGCAGAACAGGTGGGCGTCGTTCTGGCAGAAGTGACGGCCGCGCTCGATGCCCTTCAGGGTGCCGGAGGACTCGTAACGGAAGTCGTGGGCGATCTCACCGATGCGCATGGGCAGGTCACGGTAGGAGTGGGGACGGTTTGCGTAGATCATCATGTGGTGGGGGCAGTTCATCGGACGCAGCACATAGCTTTCGCCCTCCATCTCCATGGCGGGGAACATATTCTCGCGGTAGTGATCCCAGTGACCGGAGGTCTTGTACAGGTTCACAGTGCCGATGCAGGGAGTCATAACGTGCAGGTAGCCGCGTGCACGCTCCTTCTCCTTGATATAGTTCTCCAGCTCCTGCCAGACGGTGTAGCCTGCGGGCAGGAACATGGGCAGGCCGCGGCCCACCAGATCATCGGTCATGAACAGGCCCATCTCCTTGCCGATCTTGCGGTGATCGCGCTCGCGGGCCTCCTGCTGCTCCTTCTCCCATGCGTCCAGCTCCTCCTGATTGCGGAAAGCCACGCCATTGATACGGGTCAGCATCTTGTTTTCCTTGTCGTTCTTCCAGTATGCGCCGGACTGCTGGGTGATCTTGAAAGCCTTCAGTGCCTTGGTGTAGGTCAGGTGGGGTCCGATGCACATATCCACGTACTCGCCCTGCTGGAAGAAGCTGAACTCGGTCTCGTCGGCCAGATCCGCCATGTGCTCGATCTTGTAGTTCTCCTTGCGCTCTTCCATCAGCTTCACGGCCTCGGCGCGGGGCAGGATGAAGGGCTTGATGGGCAGGTTCTCCTTGACGATCTTGCGCATCTCTTTTTCGATGTTGGCCAGATCCTCGTCGCTCAGCTTCTGGTCACCCAGATCGACATCGTAGTAGAAGCCGTTCTCGGTGGCAGGGCCGAAGGCAAAATCAGCCTGCGGATACAGGCGCTTGATGGCCTGTGCCATAACGTGAGCAGCGGTGTGACGGATAACGTGCAGTTCCTGATCCTGCGGGCACTCGTCCACATGACCGTCCTTGTAGATGATCTTCATAGTAGATTCTCCTTTGACAATGTGGTTTTGAACAAAAATAAAAAGCGCTTCACCCCGTAAAACTCACGGGATGAAGCGCCGATCAAATGTCTGCGTTCCACGGTTCCACCCGAATTGCGCGCTCCCCGGCGGGGAAACGTGCCCCTCGCAGTGCTGTAACGGGCACGCCCGGCAGAGGTTCGCCTCTGCACTCTGCGGTGGTAGAAGCCGGGGTCATGGCAGGCTGCTTGCAGCACCCGGAAACCCGGGGCAGCCCTCTCTGCGGCATGAAAAGCGGGGCTTCAGTTTGTCCGCATCAATGTTTTGGACAGGATGAAACTACGCTGATTGTAGCACGCCGGAGCAAAAAAATCAAGAGATAGCGGCAGAAATATACTTTTTTATGCGCCCTGCTTCTCCACGCTGCGCACAGCCAGCGCCTTAGCGGGCTTCATCAGCAGCACGCAGACACCGTTAAAGAGCACAGAGCCCACGATGAAGGTGATGAAGAACTGCGGCAGATGGGCGGTCAGGGCAGGGATATCGATGCAGGCCACGGTCAGGTAGGCAAAGCCCACGTTGTTCAGCACCTTGGGTGCGTAGGGGTGCAGGATGATGAGGATGAACAGCACCACGGCCAGCGGCAGGATAAAGCCGAGGAAATCGCCCAGAACAGGGGTCAGGGCACTGATGGACAGCAGCGCCGCCACAGTGAGCACCAGACCCACAAGGCCGCCCAGCTCCACAGTGACAAGGCGATCCTTCACATCACCCTCCAGCGTGAACATCATGATGTTGCTCAGGAAGATCAGCCAGCTGTACTCCATGCCGGTCAGGTGGATGACGGCGTTTGCGATCAGGATCCAGACCAGCAGCATCAGGCGGAAGTAAAGCAGAAAGCGCTTGGTTACGGCCTCGTTCATAGGGGTGTCCTCTCTTTCTCGTCTGTATTGACAAGTGTTTCTTTTCAAATACGCGAACATTTTGGCAAGCAATACTTGCTTCTAACGTGATGAGTATACAATACTTTCCAGTAAAAGACAATAGTTTGGCAAGTAAAAGTTGCATTATATGTAAATTCGGTATGGCAGGGGAGCCGGAGATGCAGACCGAAGGGGCACTTCCCTGAGAGGGTTCTGTTCCTCGTCAAAACCGCAAAACTGTATTTTCTGCAAGTACAGTTTTCAGGGCAATTTTGCAAAAGCTTACAAAAAACGTGATTTGAGGCGTCAAAATGCCTGAAAACACTTTCTCTTTTTTGCCGTATATGCTATAATGACAACTGTTCTCGCACAAGAAACAGGAAAATGTACGCACTAGGCGTACAGTGTAAGAGGAGTGTTACGATATGAAAACCTTGAAAGCGGTTGTAGCAAAATACAACCAGACCAGCCTGATCCTGCGCATCCTGATCGGCCTGGCAGTCGGTTCGGTGCTGGCGCTTGTTGCGCCGGGCGCGGGTTGGGTCGGCGAGCTGGGCAGCCTGTTCGTCGGTGCGCTGAAGGGCATTGCCCCGGTGCTGGTGTTCGTCATTGTGGCAAGCGCACTGGCACAGGGCTCGTCCAAGCTGGACCGCCGCTTTGGCACCGTGATCTGGCTGTATATGCTCACCACCTTTCTGGCGGCAGCCATTGCGGTCATCACCAGCTTTATGTTCCCGGTCAAGGTGGTACTGGCCGATGCGGCACAGTCCGATGTGATCCCGCAGGGCTTGGGTGAGGTGCTGAGCACCCTGCTGACCAACTTTGTGGCCAACCCCGTCAGCGCCCTGATGAACGGCAACTACATCGGCATTCTGTTCTGGGCCTGTATGTTCGGCATTGCCATGAAGAACATCGGCGCAGAGAGCACCAAGGTCTTTCTGGCAAACACCGCCGACGCCGTTTCCCAGATCGTGCGCTGGATCATCAATCTGGCCCCCTTCGGCATCATGGGTCTGGTGTACACCAACGTTTCCGGCAACGGTCTGGCCATCTTTACCCAGTACGGCAAGCTGCTGGCGCTGCTGGTGGGCACCATGCTGTTCATGGCGCTGATCGTTTCCCCCTTCATCATGTTCATCTACCTGCGCTGCAACCCGTACCCGCTGGTATTCCGCTGCCTGAAGGAGTCCGGCCTGACTGCCTTTTTCACCCGCAGTTCTGCCGCCAACATCCCTGTGAATATGTCCCTGTGTGAAAAGCTGGATCTGGACAAGGATATGTACTCCGTGTCCATCCCGTTGGGCGCTACCATCAACATGGACGGTGCCGCCATCACCATTACCATCATGACGCTGGCAGCGGCTAACACCTTGGGCATTCAGGTGTCTTTGCCCGCCGCCATCGTGCTGAGCGCCATGAGCGCTCTGGGCGCCTGCGGCGCTTCCGGCGTGGCCGGCGGCTCCCTGCTGCTGATCCCCATGGCCTGCTCGCTGTTCGGCATCTCCAACGACATCGCCATGCAGATGGTGGGCGTAGGCTTCATCATCGGCGTGGTGCAGGACTCGGTGGAAACTGCGCTGAACTCTGCCGGTGACGTGGAATTTGCCGCCACCGCCGAGTATCACCAGTGGCTCAAGGAGGGCAAGCCCCTACCGGCTTTCCTGAAGGGCTGATAGCATCATAGCACAAACAAAGCAGCCGCTGCACAAGAAAGTGCGGCGGCTGCTTTTTGCTGTAATGAAATTTACCCAAACAGCACCACGGCGTAGCTTACGCCGTCCTTTACCACATAGGCAACGCCAAGCTTGGTCTTGCCCTCTGCGGCCTTGGTCATAGCTTCGGGATAAGTGCCGTCCTTCGGCAGGACAAAGATAATGTCCGAGGGGTCGTCGGCGTCCGGCTTCCAGTCAAAGCCCGGGGTAAAGGTATCAGTGCCCAGAATGCCCATGCCCATGTTTTCAAACGCAGTGGCGTAGCTCTTCTTCTCCAGATAGGTTTTTACAACATTGTCTACATGGGCCCAGCGATAAAGTTTGTCCTTGCTCGTTTGGCAGGACACCGAGGTGCTGGCGACCCAGTTTGCAATGTTGTAAGCCTTTTCGCTCAGGTCCTTATCGTAGGTCTTACCGAACTGTTCGCACAACGCCTTTGCGCTGTTAGCATCTGAAGACTTGGGGCTCATCGGTGCGCCTACGCTGGCATCGCAGGCGGTGAACACGGTCAGTGCCATCAAGCCGACCAGCAGGCAGGCCAGTAATTTCTTCCAGTTTTTCATAGAACGATGCTCCTTTCTGTTCCGGGGTCGTTGCGGGTCTGCGTCCGCACGGACGCAGTTCTTTTTGCTTTCTTCTGCATCCATGATACCTTTTTTTAGCGGGAAATGCAATCGTTTTGGCGCAAAAAAACAGGCTGCCGTGCAAAAAACACGGCAGCCTGCGGAAAAAGCTTTATTTTGCGTACTCCACAGCGCGGCTCTCGCGGATGACGTTGACCTTGATCTGGCCGGGGTAATCCAGCGTATCCTCGATCTTTTTGGCGATAGCGCGTGCCAGCAGGATGACCTGATCATCACTGATGACGTCGGGCTTGACCAGAATGCGCACCTCGCGGCCTGCCTGTACGGCAAAGGCCTGCTCCACGCCCTCGAAGCTGGAGGAGATCTCCTCCAGATTTTCCAGACGCTTGACGTAGCTTTCCACGTTCTCGCGGCGGGCACCCGGGCGGGCGGCGCTGATGGCGTCGGCAGCCTGAATGATGAAGGCCAGCGGGGTCTTGGGCTCCACGTCGCCGTGGTGTGCCTCAATGGCGTGGATGATCTGGGTGTTCTCCTTGTACTTGCGGCAGATGTCCACGCCGATCTGGACGTGGCTGCCCTCGATCTCATGATCCAGTGCCTTGCCGATATCATGCAGCAGACCGGCGCGGCGTGCCATGGTAACGTTCACGCCCATCTCGCCTGCCAGCAGACCGGCCACCCAAGCCACTTCCATGCTGTGGGTCAGGGCGTTCTGGCCAAAGCTGGTGCGGTACTTCAGTCGGCCGATCAGCTTGATCAGGTCGGGGTGCAGGCCGTGGATGCCCAGCTCCATCACCGCACGCTCGCCCTCGCGCTTCATCTGCAGTTCCAGATCGTGGCGGCACTTTTCCACCGTCTCCTCGATGCGGGCAGGATGGATACGGCCATCGCCGATCAGGCGCTCCAGCGTCATGCGGGCCACCTCGCGGCGGGTCTGGTCGAAGGAGGACAGGGTAATGGCCTCCGGGGTATCGTCGATGATCAGATCCACGCCGGTAGCGGTCTCCAGTGCGCGGATGTTGCGGCCCTCGCGGCCGATGATGCGGCCCTTCATCTCATCGCTGGGCAGCGGCACCACACTGACGGTGGTCTCGCTGCAATGGTCGGCAGCGCAGCGGCTGACGGCCTGTCCGATGAGGTTGCGGGCGATGTTATCGCAGTTTTCCTTCAGGTCGGTCTCGTAGGCGGCAACGCGCACGGCCTTTTCGTGGGTCAGCTCCTCGTCCACCTTATGCAGCAGCACCTCGCGGGCGTCCTCCTGGCTCAGGCCGGCCAGCGTTTCCAGACGCTCCATCTCCTTGGCGCGCAGAGCATCGATCTCTGCCAGACGCTCCTCGGCCTCGGCAGCGCGCTTTTTCAGCTCTTCTTCCTTCTTTTCCAGCGCCTCGGTCTTGCGGTCCAGCGCTGTCTCCTTCTGGTCGATGCGGTTCTCCTGACGGCTGATCTCCGCACGGCGCTGCTTGATCTCCTTGTCGGCCTCTGCCTTCTGGGCATCGACCTCGGCTTTCAGACGGAAAGCCTCGTCCTTTGCTTCCAGAACCGCTTCCTTGCGCTTCTGGTCGGCGGTCTTGATCGCCTCGTTCACCAGCCGGGTAGCCTCGGCTTCGGCGCTGCCGATCTGGGCTTCGGCGGTCTTTTTACGGTTGTTGTAACCAATAAAATAGCCCGCAGCCACACCGACAACAGCAACGATCAAGGCCACGATCACTCCGATCGCGGTCATTGCGTTCACTCTCCTTTGTTTCAATTCAATGCAAAATTAAAAGCAGGAGACGCTGCGCAGCAGGACACGGGCAATGATATAGAAAGAGCTTTCAATGCAAAAAGTGACACCAAAACCATACGCACCACCCAAAACCGGCGGCACGGGCAAAAGCATACGGCTTTTCTCTTTACGGTTCCATTTTATATCAAACAGGCACGCTTTGCCTGAAACGGGTACAGGGTCACACTGAAACCTGCGTACAGCGTCTTTGATTCCATACTACTAAATATAGTACGAAACATTTGCCCGCTTGTCAAGAGGAAAACCCTGCCCGCAGAACATTTTGTGCAGAAAAACAAAAATAAGATGGCTGCGGCAGGAACCCCCTCAGTCATCGCTGCGCGATGACTGAGGGGGTTCTCTCCTTCAAACCAAAAGGGCTGCCCCGGAGAACGGAGCAGCCCTTCTGGTTTATGATGAAAAGAAGAAAATGAAGGAGATGTCTTATTATTTGGCGGCTTTTTCGCCCTCCGGGAAGATGATCTTATTCACAAAGAAGAAGATGACCATGGAGATGCCGCCGTTGAGGACGGTGGTGCCGATGTTGTAAATGAAGTCCGGTACCAGCAGACCGGCCACCGCCACCCAGATGCAGTTGATGGAGTTGACGATGCAGGTAATGACGCAGAAGGCCAGCACATACCAGCCGATCTGTTTTGCCAGATCGCCCTTGCTGCGGAACACAAAGTTGCGCTGGATGGGGAAGTTGATGCACTCGCCGATGACCATGGCGATCATGTAGGCGCAGAAGTAGGGCAGACCGCCGTGGGCGGCATCGTAGCCGAGGATGTTCCACTTGAAGGTCTCGCCGAACAGGGTGATGTCGATGCCCGGCCAGCCGAAATCCACCACCGGCAGGCTTGCAAAGGCCTTGGGCAGAAATTGCAGCAGCAGGTACTTGAACACCGTGATGAGGTTGGACACGATGACGAACAGGCCGCCCTCGCGCACCCACTTGGCAGCGGCGGGGTGCTTTGCCGCGAAGTTATTCCAGAAATTCATAGCCTGCTTCCTTTCAGCTGTTTTTCAAGCGCTCTTCCATGCGGCTGTTCAGCACGAGGTTCTTCACGGCCTCAAAAATCACCCGCACAAGGCCGATGATCCAGAAGCCCTGCAGCTCCATCACGATGCCGTCCACCATGCCCATGCTGATAGCGCCGTTGGTCATTTTGGCCAGCGCCCGCAGAGGCATATTGTACTGGAACAGGATGTTCAGGTCAGGCTTGCCCTTTTTGATGCTGCGGCGCAGCAGGGCGCCCAGTACCGCCGCCGCCAGCCAGCCGATGGGGCTGCGTCCGTGTCCCATCTCGCCCAGCGTCATGTTGCGGTCGATGTGCACCTTGTTCTCCGGGATGGCATGCCCCAGCAGCGCCTCAAACTCCGCGTCCGGCACGTTCTGCACCTGTGCGGTGCGGTAATGCTCCAGATTTTTGCCCGCGTAGGGGTCGGGTGCGCCGGTGCCCGCCACCGTGACGGCGGCAGTCAAGCGGATATCGACGCTGGAAGCGCCCACCAGCAGCTGATAGCTGCCGCCCTCCACCTCCCAGCGGTCGGTCTTGACGTTCCAGTAGCGGAACGCCTTATCGTCCAGCGGGATGGTGACGGTCTTGCTCTCTCCGGCTTCCAGCTGCACCTTGGCAAAGCCCTTCAGCTCCTTGGCAGGGCGGAAAACTTTTGCATCCGGCTTTGCCACATACAGCTGCACCACCTCGGCACCTGCACAGCTGCCGGTGTTGGTGACAGTCAGGGTCACGCCGGTTTCGTCTGCTTTCAGGTCACTGTACGCAAAGCTGGTGTAGCTCAGGCCGTAGCCGAAGGGGAAGGCGGTGGGCACACCGGCGGTGTCGTAGTAGCGGTAGCCCACATACAGACCCTCGCGGTACTCCACAGTGGGGCCGTCGCCGCCGAAATGCTCCTTTGCGGGGGTGTCGGCGTAGCTGCGCGCCCAAGTCTCAGCCAGCTTACCGCAGGGGTTCTGCGCGCCGGTGAGCACCTCGACCAGTGCGCCCGCACCGGCCTGACCGCCCAAGCAGCCGTAGACCAGCGCCTTGCAGTCCTTGACCCAATCGCTTTCCAGCGAGGAGCCTGCACTCAGCAGCACCACCACGTTGGGGTTCGCTGCCGCCACAGCGGTCAGCAGTTCCAGCTGGTTTTCGGCCAACTTCATGTCGGCGCGGTCGATGCCCTCGCTCTCCTTGATCTCGTCCAGACCCATGCACAGCAGCACCACATCGGCGTTCTTTGCCAGCAGCACCGCCTCGGCCTTCAGTGCCTCGTCGGGCTTGCCCTGCCGGTCAAAGCCCTTGGCGTAGCCGACGCTGTTCAGGCCGCTCTCGGCAAGGCAATCCAAGAAGGAATCCACCTTGATGGAGTTGACGGCGCTGGAGCCTGCACCCTGATAGCGGGGCGTCTGGGCAAAGTCGCCGATGACCGCCACCTTTTCCCCCTTTGCAAGGGGCAGCAGGCTGTTTTCGTTCTTCAGCAGCACGATGCTCTGGGCAGCGGCCCGGCGTGCCAGTGCGTGGTGGGCGTCGGCATCGAACTTGCCGGGTGCGGCGTCCACCGCCGCCTTGGTGGTGAACACCAGTTCCAGCAGCTCCTCCAGCCGGGCGTCCACGTCCGCTTCGGTGATCTTGCCGGTCTGCACCGCCTTCATCAGCTCCCGGATGGCGTCCCCGCCGGGGGCGGGCATTTCCAGCGTAGAGCCGTTCTTTACGCCGAGGGCGTGGTCGTTGCTGCCGCCCCAGTCGGTGACCACTGCGCCGTCAAAGCCCCAGTCCCTGCGCAGGATATCCATGAGCAGGTGGGCGTTCTCGTTGGCGTAGGTGCCGTTGACAAGGTTATAGGCGGACATGATGGTCTTGGGCTGCGCCTCCTTGACCACCATCTCGAAGCCGGTCAGGTAAATTTCCCGCAGGGTGCGCTCGTCCACGATGGAATCCGAGGCCATGCGGCGCAGCTCCTGACTGTTCACAGCAAAGTGCTTGGGGCAGGCGGCGATGCCGTTTTTCTGGATGCCGCGGACGTAGGCCGCCGCCATCTTACCGGCAAGGTAGGGGTCCTCCGAGAAATACTCGAAGTTGCGGCCGCACAGGGGGCTGCGCTTGATGTTCAGGCCGGGGCCCAGCAGCACCGACACGCCCTGTGCTGCTGCTTCTTCGCCCATGGCTGCGCCCATAGCCTCGCCCAGTGCCGGATCCCAGCTGTTGGCAACGGTGGCCGAGGTGGGGAAGCAGGTGGCGGGCACACTGGGGTTCAGGCCTAGATGGTCAGCCGCACCGGCCTGCTTACGCACGCCGTTGGGGCCGTCCGACAGGGTAATGGCCGGGATGCCCTTGCCCGGCAGCGCCCGGGTGGTGAACACCGTGCCGCCGCTCAGCAGGGCGCATTTTTGTTCCAGGCTCAGTTTTGCAATAATATCCTGATGTTTCACGGGGAAATCTCCTTTCAGTAGAAACGGTATTGCCTTTGGAAACAGGACCACGCATAAGGAGAAGAAGCGTGATTCTGTTTCCAAAAGGGAACACGGCTGCGGGCCGTAACTGCCGTGCAGCCGTGTTCCGGGATTAGAAGGAAGACAGTTTTGATTACGGGTCAGTACTTATGCCTTACTCGCATCCGCACCTGCATTGGTATTAGCCAGCGTTTTATTATACTTGCGGCGGCGAAGAATCACCACAACACCTGCCAGAACCAACACATAGACAATCACACTGCCTACCAGTGCAGGCGTGCGCCACATAGGCACAGGCGCATCTACATCTACACCGTAGCTATTCGCCAGCGTATACAGATACTGATGTGCAGCTTCGCGCATCTTCAGCTGACCGGTAGCAGTCTGGCTCAGGTTATCGAAGGTCTTAGTGCCCCAGCCAAACAGCAGATTGGTACCACCTGCCAAGACAGCTTTTTCAATATCCATAAAGCCATGCTCCTCGTTGTTATCCGTAATCACAGTGCCAATAAAGCCCCATTCATTACGCAGAACATTGGTCAGCAGTGCAGTACTTGCACCGGCCCAAGTAGTACCAATATTATTGTAGGAAGACATCACAGCCGTGCTGCCGCCTTCCTTCACAGCCTTTTCAAACGGCACGAAGTAAATTTCACGCATCGCCTGCTCATCGGCCCAGGTGCACAGGCCATAATGACGCCAGGTCTCACGCTCATTCAGTGCAAAATGCTTAATGTAGCAGTACATACCATTTTTCTCTGCCGCACCAACCGTAGCAGCGGACATGGAACCAGAAAGGAAGCCATCCTCAGAATAGTACTCAAAGTTACGGCCAGCAAATGCATTGCGGTGGGTATTAGCACCAGGTGCATACCAGCCGGAAATATTCCACGCCTTTCCTTCCTGCGAGATTGCATCGCCAAATTCAGAAGCCAGGTCTACATTCCAAGTAGCCGCCAGCAGAACTTCTGCCGGATAAGTAACCGTCTTATATGTGCAGGTACCCATAAAGGCATCGAACACATAACTCAGAGCGGCAGGTCCGTCCATTTCATAAGTCTGTCCCTTACCGATATTATCAACTGCTGCGCTTCCCCAGCCATCTGCGCCCAGCAGTTTGTACATATCATCAAGGGTCAGCTGATCCAGCAGCTTATCCCACTGTGCATCATCATAGGCAAGGCCTTCCATGTCTTTCAGAGTAAGGCCATTCTTTGCACCAAAGGTCGGCGCAGTGTCATCTGCATCCACATAGCTATCATCCACTACCAGCGCATTGTTGAAGGCTTCCAGCTGTTCAGCAGTTGCTTCCTTGCTGGTACCGGGAACGATCTGCCAAGTGTCACGGTTGAGGTAAGCCACATCACCAGCTGCATCATCAAACTGATTTGTTGCTACCACTTCGTCCGAAGAGCGCTTGCCGACATACTTGCAGTTTTCCACACCACTGCCAAACGCACTGTCCTGGAACACTTCATTCTCAGCAACCTTGCAGGTCATGGTCAGATTATCTTTCACCGTATGAGAATCCGTACGCAGAGAAATCTGATACTCGCCAGCTTCCAGCACGTAGGAACCGGTAGAAGTGTAGTACTTCTGTGCATCATAAGAAGCCATCTGCTCTACCGGCATAGAAATCGTAACCGTTTCCGTTTCGCCCGGCTGCAATTCCTTCGTTTTTGCAAAGCCGCCCAGTACTTCGCCAGCCTTCTGCAAGCCGCTGCCGCCTTCAGCTGCACTGTAATAGGGCGCACTGTAATACAGTTCCACAACATCTTTGCCAGCCACATTGCCAGTATTGGTAACTTTGACATTCCACTCCAGCGTATCCTGTGCGGTAACGGTAGTCGGAATCGTGTTTTCCAGTTCCCAGTCAAAGCTTGTGTAGCTCAAGCCATAGCCAAAGGGGAACTGCACTACATCATTGTAGGAAAGTCCCGTCAGATTTTCTCCTTCACGGGTAGTGTAATCGTAGCTTTCACGGGTTTCGTAATAACGATATCCCACATAAATGCCTTCCTGATACTCTACAAGGTAGGCAGGATGACTTTCGAAGTTTTTGAAGCAGTCCTTAGAGTTGGTATACTCAAAGGTATCAAAGTTGTAGTAAGAAGGGGTCGTTTCTACTGCATAAGGGTAGATATCCGGCAGACGGCCAGAGGGGTTGACTGCGCCCGTCAGAATGTTGACAATTCCAATCGTGCCCACATCACCGGGATCACCGATCCAGAGGGCTGCATCAACGCCTTCATCATTCAGGAAGCCCAGTTCCATAGCATTGCCCGAATTGATCAGAACAATAACATTATCAAATGTCGCTTCTGCCTGTTCCAGCAAAGACTGTTCCGCGCTGTTCAGTTCCAGATAATGCTTGCTCTGATCCGGTGCATACGAGGTATTTTCAGCCATCGAAGTGGGCAGGTCATTGCCTTCACCGCCCTTGCGGGAGAACACGACCACAGCAGTATCCGAAAAATCCTTCATTGCTTCAAATGAGCAGTCTCCAGTATACTGGTACTCCACACCCATGTTCTTAGCCAATTCCTCGGTTGCAGGCAGTTCCGGGATGGAAAAATCAACAGAGAATGTATTTCCGCCTTCGTTGTTTTTGGGTCTGTAGAGATTGACCAGATTTTGATTCACTTCAAAACCTGCATCCGTAAAGGCTTTTACAAAATCTGTCCGGTTTGCAGTGTAGCTGCTGCCACCGGAACCCGTACCGCCATAAACCGGATTTGCGGAAGCATAGCCCAGAAGATTGATTTTTCGGTTTGTTCCTGCCAACGGCAGAGCGCCGTCATTTTTCAGAAGGACCGCGCCTTCCTCCTCGATTTTCTGAGCCACTGACAAACCATTTGCATAAGATGTTTTTTGCAATTCCGGGTCTCCATTCTGGCCAGGGAATGCCTTGTCCAGAGAACTGGGAAACACACCAAACATTGCTACATCTGCCACTATTCCAACTGCCAGTAAGAGTGCTGTAACAGCTGTCAGCAACTTTGTGGGCTTTTTGTTGTTCGGATCGCGCTTCATTGTGTTGTCTCCTCCATATTCTTTTATATTTTTTGGGCCGTACCCAACTGTGACCCATTATAACGGATATTTGCGCATCGTTATCATCTTTTGCACAATCTGTCGTTTTGGATACACAGTTTGCAAAAGTTACAATAAATTTTCAATTTTTATTGTGCTAATACACAAATATTGCAACATTGTATTTGTGCACCCTGCCAGACAACAAAAAAACGGCAGGGGATACCTGCCGTAAAAATTATTTGTTTTTGGGCAGCGGAAATAAGATCCGCAGGGTGCACCAGTTGTTTTCCCAGTGCAGCGTCATGCTGCCGCCGTGCTGCCCGATGGCGGTGCGGACGCTTTTCAGGTCGGTCCCCTGCGGCAGACCGTCCGCATCCAGTGCGGGGGCGGCCTCTGTATAATGCTCGAACCGCAGCATGGCAAAGCCGCCCTGACTGTACACCGCCACCTTGATGAGCCGTTTTTCGGGGTCCGGCTCGGCGCGCACGGCGGCAATGGCGTGATCCAGCGCCACACCCACGATGGTGCACAGCTCCCGGATGGTGAGAAAGCCCAGCATCCTGCCGTCCGCTACGCTGGTGATGGTGATATTCTCCTGCTGGCATTCCATGGTCTTGGCAGTGAGCAGGGTATCCAGCACCGGGTTGCCGGTCTTGTTCTCGGCCTCGTACTGGCGGATGTTCTGCTCCATGGCGGCAATGGCGGCGTTCTGCTTGGTCTGATCCTGCTCCTCCCGGATGCGGGCAAGCTGGACTTTCAGTTCATGGTACCGCCGGTTGATGAGGTTGATGCCCTCCTTGCTGCGCTTGTACTGCTCGTACTGGCGGTGCAGTACCTCGTCCATGGCGGCAAGCTCGCTGTGCAAAGCGTTCTCCCGCAGCTGCTCGTGCTGCACAGATAAGATCAGCACGCCGGAAAAATCCACCAGGGTGCGGATGGAAAAAATGCTCATATTGATCTCGCTGCCCGGCAAAAAGCCCAGATTGCTCACCGCAAAGGCAGTCAGCGCCAGCATGACCGCCGTCAGGGCGGCGCTGCCGCTGATCTCCAGATGCCCGGCAGGCTGGGGTCTGATGTGCAGCAGATAGCTCATCCCCCCGAACAGCGCCCCGTACACCAGCGCCAGCAGCAGCAAAGACAGCGGCTCCCACGGGCTGCGGGCGGGCCAGAGGGTGCAGTGCAGCTGCCACTCCACGCTGGCGGCAAGCTCTGCCAGAATAAACGCCCGGGCGCAGTGATACCCGGCTTCCAGCAGGGTGATGCTCCACATGCCCCATAGATATAGGTAGGAAAACCCGATGGCCGCTGCCATGCAGGGGATCCAGAGCCCGCCGGGCACATCGCCCGTCAGCCCCAGAAAGGCCGACAGCACCGCCGCCCACAGCAGGGTAACGCCCACGGTGACCGCCTTGGAAAAGCGGGGTGCAAGCGCCGGTGTGACCAGCAGTACCGCCAGACACTCGGCAAGGGCGGTGTACAGCCGGGGGATATCCGGCAGCGCGGTCATGAGCCCTCACCTCCGATGTAGTCGGTCAGTGCGGCAAGAAAAGCCTTGCGCTTGGGGCGGCTGACCTGCAGCTCGCAGGGGCCCACCTGTACGGTGCTCTGCCGCAGCTCCCGCACCTGTGCCAGATTGACAAGGTAGCCGCTGTTGCAGCGGGCAAAGGGGCAGTCTGCCAGCTTTTCCTCAAAGGTCTTGAGGGCGCCGGGGGCAGAAAAATCACCCTCGTCGGTGTAAAAGTGCACCCGGTGCCCCTCGCTTTCCAAGTAATAGATGCTTGCGGTGTCCAGCCGGCGCAGCCCGCCCTCCACCGGCACGGTCAGGTAGTGCTTTGCCCGCTTTTCCAGCCGGGCAACCGCCTTGAGCAGCTGCTGCGAAAAGGCAAAGTAGGGCACCGGCTTCAGCACATAGTCCAGCGCTCCCACCGAGTAGCCCCGGATGGCGTACTGCGCCATATTGGTAATGAAGATCAGGATGACGTCTGCATCCATCTGCCGGATGCGCTCTGCCGTGGTCATGCCATCCAGATGCTTCATCTCCACATCCAGAAAAATAATATCGTAGACCGCGCGGTAATCCTCCAGAATATCCACGCCGTCCGCAAAGACCGTCACTTCAAACTCTGTCCCGTACTGCCGGGTATACCGCCGGACATACTCCTGCAATACCCCCTGTACCTCCGCGTCGTCCTCTACGATCGCCACCCGGATCATGACCACACCTCCCTTACCACACCTTTGTGGAACTGTTACGGCTCCATTATAGCGCAATCCCGCCGGGTTTGCCAAGGGGGCACTCCGCAACAAAAGGCAGGGCGGCCCACAGGCCGCCCTGCCCTTTGTGTTGAGTTCTCTTACGCTCACGCCCAGTTCTTCCGGCCGTAGCGGGTGGTCAGCTGGCAGATCTCTTTTTGGAGCTTCTTGGTCAGCTGGGTCTTTTTCAGCCGCCAGCGCCAGTTCTGGCCTACGGTGGAGGGCTTATTGATGCGGGCGGCGTTATCCAGCCCCAGCCAGTCCTGCATGGGGATGGTCAGCATGTGATGCAGACCGAAGGGCAGCAGCAGACGCTCCAGCGTACCATAGATGAACGGAGCCAGAATGGGAGAAGTCTCGGAAGAGTTGGCGATCCAGATGCCGAAGTTATTGATGCCGGTCTGCACCACAGGCCAGAACAGCGACAGCACGATGGAAATGACCACCGAGTAGACAGCGTAAAAAACGCTGCATCCTCCGGGGGTATTTTGATGCCCCAAAAGGCACAAAAGAATGCCCGCCCACCTGTGGAAAACCACGGTGAGCGGGCATTTTGCGTTTTATTGTTTGTGCCGCTGTAAAAGCGTTCAGAGGGCGGCGGTCTGGGGTACCAGCCGGAAGAGCATTACGGGCAGCTCGCTGTTTGCAAAATCCAGCGTATAGATGAGCTTTCCGCGCTCTGTTTCAAACGGCATCTCCGTCTGTGTGCCGTCCGGGGCAATGCGCACAAGCTTTTTGCCTTCCAGCAATCCGGCGGGCAGCGCGAGCCTTACCCGGCCGGTGGGCTGCGTCAGGCTGCCTGCGGTTTCAAAAGCCACACTCAGGTATTCCCCGTTCGTCCGTGCGGTCACATCCTCCGCAGAAAGACTGCCGCTGTTAGCCCACGCCGTTGCGGCTTCGATCTTTTCCAGCTGCGCGGCGTTTTCTGCCTGCCCGCACACGGGGCAGAAGGTCAGGGTTTCGCCTTCCGCAGTGCGGAAAGTAAACTTCCGGCAATCCGTGCTGCCAGTGTGCGCACAGCCCTGCCGCAGACAATCGGCGCTCTGAGAGCCGGTTCCGTTCGGGGACCATGCACCGAACTGGTGTCCCAGCTGATCGGTCGGGTCTGCGGTGTAGCTGTCTTTGCAGCGTGAGCAAGTAAAGATGGTATAGCCGTCTGTTTCACAGGTAGGCTCTACGGTAACAGCCTGATAATCATGGTTCAGTGCGGGCAGCTCCGCATAGGTGGTATGGTCACAGCGGGAGCAGGTTTCGTAGGCGTTCCAGCCAATTTCCGTACAGGTGGGAGCTTGCGCATCGTGATGCACCAGAGCATGGTTCAGCGCGGGCAGCTCCGCATAGGTGGTATGGTCACAGCGGGAACAGGTTTCGTAAGCGTTCCAGCCGGGTTCCGTACAGGTGGGGGCTTGCGCTTCGTGGTGTACTAAATCATGATTCAGCGCAGGCAGCTCCGCATAGGTGGTATAGTCACAACGGGAGCAGGTGTCGTAGGCGTTCCAGCCGATTTCCGTACAGGTGGGGGCTTTTGCATCGTGATTCACCAGATCATGGTTCAGCGCGGGCTGCTCCGCATAGGTGGTATAGTCACAACGGGAGCAGGTTTCGTAGGCGTTCCAGCCGATTTCCGTACAGGTGGGGGCTTTTGCTTCATGCTGCACCAGAGCATGATTCAGTGCGGGCTGCTCCGCGTAGGTGGTATAGTTGCAGCGGGAGCAGGTTTTGTAAGCATCCCAGCCGATTTCCGTGCAGGTGGGAGCTTTTGCATCGTGATTCACCAGATCATGGTTCAGCGCGGGCAGCTCCGCATAGGTGGTATAGTCGCAGCGGGAGCAGGTTTCGTAAGCATTCCAGCCAATTTCCGTACAGGTGGGGGCTTTTGCTTCGTGCTGCACCAGATCATGATTCAGCGCAGGCAGCTCCGCGTAGGTGGTATAGTTGCAGCGGGAGCAGGTGTTATAAGCGTTCCAGCCCTTTTCCGTGCAGGTGGGGGCTTTTGCATCGTGATTCACCAGAGCATGGTTCAGTGCGGGCAGCTCCGCATAGGTGGTATAGTCGCAGCGGGAGCAGGTGTCGTAAGCGTTCCAGCCCTTTTCCGTGCAGGTTGCGGCTTTTGCTGCGTGCTGCTCCAAATTGTGGTTCAGTGCGGACAGCTCTTTGCGGGTGGTATAGTCGCAGCGGGAGCAGGTTTCGTAAGCATCCCAGCCGGGTTCCGTACAGGTAGGGGCTTTTGCTTCGTGATGCACCAGAGCATGGTTCAGTGCGGACAGCTCCACATAGGTGGTATAGTCGCAGCGGGAGCAGGTTTCGTAGGCGTTCCAGCCGATTTCCGTACAGGTGGGGGATTTTGCTTCGTGATGCACCAAGTCATGCTGTGCGGGCAGCTCCACATAGGTGTTATAGTCGCAGTTTTTGCAGGTGTCGTAAGCGTTCCAGCCCTTTTCCGTACAGGTAGGAGCTTGCGCATCGTGATGCACAAAATCATGGTTCAGCGCGGGTATCTCTTTGCGGGTGGTATAATCGCAGCGGGAGCAGGTGTCGTAAGCATCCCAGCCCTTTTCCGTGCAGGTGGGGGCTTTTGCTTCGTGGTGCTCTAAATCATGTTTTAGCGCGGGGATTGCTCGAAAAGTGGTATAGTAGCAGCGGGGACAGGTGTCGAAAGCGTCCCAGCCGGGTTTCGTACAGGTGGGGGCTTGCGCATCATAATGCACCAGAGCATGATTATTTAGGTTTCTTTTGCCGTATTTCCCACCACACGCCTCACAGACCGCTTTGGTGGTGCAGGTTGCTGTGCCACCGGTACAGCTTGCGGTACCATTTAAGCCGCAGCGCACGCAAATGATGCGGTGCGTGCCGTTGCCAAGGGAGGCGTTCGCCGGAGTTTTCCATTTGTGACCGAGAATGCCGTATTCCGCGCCGCATTTTTCACAGGTTTTGCCTGTGGTGCAGGTGGGCGTTTCGGTGCCGCCGGTATGGTCCGAAAGATTTCCATAAATAATGCTGTTCTCCCTGCCGCAGACTGAGCATTTTATATGGATCCTATGCTTGGTTGAATCAAATTTTATATATTCGAGGATCTCATAGTTTCTTTGTTGCATACAGACGAAGCAGTACGTATAGATAGAATCTGCCGCTTTAACGTTTAACACGATCCCCGGTATCAGGCACACCATTGCCAGCACCGTCAAACACCGGATCAGCCATTTTTTCATGTTACTCCCTCCTTGTCATCAAACCTTGTTATCCTTTCAGATCAAACTGCACGGACAGCGATGCAAGCACGGCATCTACCACCTTCCGCGCCTGGGCAAGCATATCGATCTCCGCCACAAAAGCGATGACCTGCTCGCGCTCCTGCGCGGGGACCTGCAGCGCACTCAGGCTCATGCTCAGGAACCGCCGTATTTTGCGCTCCAGCGTAAAGTAGGGGTCGCACCGCCGTGCCATGTAGCCGCGCATCATGCCAGCCGTGCCCAGCTCCATCTCGTAGAAATCGCACTCGGCGCACCCGGGCAGATACGCGCTGAACGCCGCCTGCAGCTCGGCCGTGGTGCTGCGGTGGATGATCTCCGCCGTGGCGGGGAAGGTGTACGCTTCCACATAGATATCCCGCAGATTCTCGCTCAGCTCGGTCATCGCCAGCTGCAAAGCCGTTTCCACCGCGTAGAGGTACACCGGCGAGGGGGCGTTTGCCGCCAGCGGCCTTACCGCGCCGAACTGCCTGCTGAACATCATGCCGATCAGCTCGGTCAGCACGCCGTCCTTTGTGCGGAAAATATTCTGGAACGACCCGGCGGAAACATCTGCTTCCTTTAAAATTTCTGCAACCTTGGTGTTCGTGTAGCCTTTTTCCAGAAAAAGCCGGACACAGGCGGTCAGGATCCGCCGTTTTGCTTCCTTGCTGTCGTATCTGCGCGCCATTGGAAATCATCCTTTTCTATGATTGGTTTCTGACCCAATTATATATTGATTTGAGAATTGCGTCAAGTAAACTTTTAAGGGCGTATTTTGGGCAGTTTGACGAGGGAGAGCTTTCTGCGGGTGCGCATCCGGGCAAAACAAAGCGCAATGGACATTGCTGTTATCCGCTGCCGCAGCCAGACAGTTCGCGGCAGCAAAAAAGAGGCCACCGATCGGGGCGACCTCTTTTCAGCATATTTTCAGCGTAAATCCCGCAGCAGCCGAACCCACCATCTCCATGACGGCTCTTTTGGAGTTGCTCAAGGATGCCGACCCGGAAATGAAGGCAAAGCTCCGCTTGGCACTGCTCACCTGATGCAAAAAAGGGCACTGATTGCAATGCAATACAGCGCCCTACATCATCGGACATGGATAACACCGACCGTGCAAAACCGTGCAGCCATGGCTTACAAAACAAAAAAGCCATGAAATCTTTCGATTTCACGGCATTTTCTGGTGCAGCAAGGCAATCCAAATCCGAACCATTTCCCTTTGATGCGGCTTGGGCCGCTTCCTCAAATGTGATGGTCTGTGTACCTTCTTTATAGTTGAAGGTTATCAAAACCTTATCATCGTACAGATAAATCGAATTGATGAACGTATCCACCAATGCCTGCCGCTGGTCTTTCAGGCTCATGTCCAGCTTGCGGAACCGCATCAGCCAGAAGCGGATAAATTCCTCTTTGATCTTGGGTTTTGCCAGCTTTTCCTCTGCAATGCGAGTTTCAAGCTCACGCTTGGTTTCTTCCAGCTGCTCCAGCCGCTCCTTGGTGGAGCTGGTCAGGATACCGGCCTGAATCGCATTGAGCATATTCTGGATACCCGATTCCGCATCCCGGAGCTGCTTCTCATAGAGGGGAAGATTGGTGTTCTCCCGGTCTTGCAGCTCCATGACCTTGGCGATGATGGATTCCATGGCGGCATCGTCCCGCACAAGCTGCATAGTCTGGTTGACCACCAGATCTTCCAGCCACTGTTTGCGGACGGTTTTCTTTTTGCAACCCTTCTTCTTTTTGGCGGTGGCACATTTATAATAGCGGTGGACTTCTCCCGTCCGACTCGTGCCGCTTTCACCAAACATCAGTGCACCGCAGCAGCCGCAGAACAGCTTGGTGGTGAGCAAATAGTCATCCTCTGCCTTTCTCCGGGCAGGGGCTTTCTTGTTTTTGGCAATCTTCACCTGCACATCCTCAAACAGTTCCAGCGGAATGATGGGCGGAATCGCATCCGGCACGACCACATCCCGAAATTTCAGTTCTCCGATGTAACGTCGATTTTTGAGCATATGTTCGACACTGTTATAAGTAAACGCACCGCCCACCGGGTTCTTGATGCCGTTTTCGTTCAGCCAGTCCCGAATTTCTTTCATCGTGAGACCATCCCGGTACTTCTTGAACGATTCCAGCACGAAAGGGGAGGCAAGCGGGTCAATGTGGAATTTCCGCTCGGAATCCAGCGTATAGCCAAAGGTTCCACGGCCACCATTGCAGCGGCCTTTCAGGATGTTCTCTGTCTGTCCACGGACAACCTTTTCGGCAAGGTCGGCAGAGTAGTATTCTGCATAGCCCTCCAGAACAGATTCCAGAATGATGCCTTCCGGCCCCTCGGAAATGATTTCCGTAGCCGACATAAGCTTGACACCGTTCTTCTTCAGCTGGGTCTTGTACCGGGCACTGTCGTAGCGGTTTCGGGCAAAGCGGTCCAGCTTCCAGACCAGCACAATGTCAAACAGCTTTTTGTCGCTGTCTTTTATCATCTGTTGGAACTGAGGGCGGTTGTCCGTCTTGGCAGAGATGGCACGGTCAATATAGTGTTTGACCACAGTGATGCCGTTCTTTTCGGCATAGGCGGTGCATTCACGAATCTGACCTTCGATAGACTCTTCACGCTGGTTGTCCGAGGAATAGCGGGCGTAGATCACAGCGGTCATGGTAAGCACCTCACTTTACACATCATTATACGATAATACGTTTACAAAAACAACGTTTCGTATAATGTATATACCATATTCTATAAGAATTTGCAATGCATTTTAGATAAAAAAGAGAGTCTTTTAGATCGATACATAATAAATAGTGGTGGTTATCACCGTGATAACCACCACTTTCTGTGGCAGCGTTCAAAATGAGCACGACCATATCTTGTGGATAGTTCCGGATCAATCCACAAAAGCATTGGGATTTGTGACAGAGAATATCATGGGTTGCAAGGTGCATCAAGATGGTTTTGCAAAATTATTGCGGTAAAGCAATCATGGTAAGACTTATTTTTGACTATCTGTATCATCCGGCAAGCCGTTGTTGGCGATTACCTGCTTATACCAGTAAAAACTATCTTTCCGGATTCGGGCATAGCTGCCATTTCCGGCATCGTCTGCATCTACATAGATAAAACCATAGCGTTTGGACATTTGACCGGTAGAGCAGCTGACTAAGTCGATGCACCCCCATGGCGTATAACCAAATACATCCACACCATCAATATTGATTGCTTTTTCCAGTTCAGCAATATGCTGATGCAGATAATCAATGCGATAGGGATCATGCACGGTTTCATCCGTTTCCAGAACATCCTTGGCACCCAAGCCGTTTTCCACAATGATGATCGGCTTGTGGTAGCGGTCATACAACAAGTTCAATCCATACCGCAGCCCCACAGGGTCGATCTGCCAGCCCCATTCACTGGCCTTGAGATAGGGATTGGCTACCTGACGAGTCAGATTGGCTTCGGTCGTTTTCAGACCTTCGGTCGATGCGGCTGCAATGCTGGTCTGATAATAGCTGATCGCCACAAAATCCACGGTCCCCTGCTGCAGTTCTTTCAGGTCATCGCCCTGAACCGGGAGGATGATGCCGCGCCGTTCCAGAGAGCGGAGCTTATATTCCGGCAAATAGCCGCGCACCATGACATCTCCGTAATAATTCGTAAAAACATCGAAAGAGCGCACGGATTCCAGCCCATCTTCCGGATTGCAGGTGTGCGGATAGGGTGGCGCATAGCTAATCATACAGCCAATCTTAAACTGCGGATAATGTCGGTGTGCATACGCCGTCACACGAGCGCTGGCAACCATCTGATGATAGGCAGCCTGCTCGATCAGCTGCGGATCATCCGAAAAAACACCTGCCGTCATAAAGCCGCTGTGTACGATGGCGTTGATCTCATTAAAAGTCAGCCAGTACTTCACTTTATCCTTGTAACGTTCAAATACCGTGTGAACATACCGCTCAAAGCAGTCGATGGTTCTGCGGTCTGCCCAAGCATTCCACGCGGTGGCCAAAGCCAACGGTGTTTCGTAGTGGCTCAGGGTCACGATTGGTTCAATGCCATACTTCCGGCACTCGTCAAAAACAGCATCGTAAAAAGTCAGCCCTTCTTCGTTCGGAGTCATCTCCTGCCCGGTCGGGTAGATCCGGCTCCATGCAATGGACATCCGATAGCACTTGAACCCCATTTCGGCAAACAGCGCAATATCTTCTTTGTAGTGATGATAAAAGTCACTTGCCTTCATGGTGGGGTAATACTCGTTTTCCACCTGTGCAGGAACTGCACCGTCTTTGGGATACGTCACGGATTTCAGGGCAATTGCGGCACCTTCTTTTTCTCCCATACGATAGGTGACATATCGCATTTTCTTGAAATATTCGGCATACTGAGGTGGCACACCGGGAAGTTCCACCGTAAAACGGCTCATGCCGCCGCAGGTCTGGACATCTGCCGTGGAAAGCCCTTTTCCGCCTTCCAAAGCGGCGCCTTCCACCTGATTTGCTGCGGTTGCACCGCCCCACAAAAAGTTCTTCGGAAACTTTGCCATAAAATAATCTCCTGTTCTAAAAAAGCACCGGCGTGGGTAACGCCGGTGCCGGGTAGATCATACTTCTTCTGCTTCCGTTTCGGCTTCTTCCTTGAGAGCCATTTTTTCAGAGATCTTAAAGAAGGGGAAGAAGATCACAACGCTGAGAACCACCATCAGGCAACCCCAGATCAGACCGCTGATCGAATTGGTGGACATCCACAGATAGATGGGGGTGGGAATGACATTGGACAATGCCACACCGGTAGAAGGAGCAATGATGCCAATTCGCATTGCAATTGAGGTCAGTGCCAATGTGAGACCCGGAGTGATCACGGCAGGAACCGCCATGACCGGGTTCAGAATGATCGGGAAGCCGAACATGACCGGCTCGGTGATGTTGAAGATCGAAGTGGCGATAGAGAGCTTGCCAAGGCTCTTGTACTGGGTAGACTTGGAGAACAGCAGCAGGATAGTCAGACCGAGAATGCCGATATTGGTAAAGGGGGTCAGGAGCGTCCACTCCAGATACGGCACGGCTTCGCCGGCAGCAAAGGCTGCCATGTTCGCCTGCGTTGCAGCGGAACGGATACTGCCCAGCGTTGCATAGGTCAGCATATCGCCATGGATGCCGAACATCCACAGCAGCTTGCCTGCCATCAGGTACAGTGCTGCACCCACAGGATTGGCACCAATGCCCATCAGCGGCTTTTGCAGGATGGTGTAGACAAAGCTCTGCATCGTGCCATAAGAAGTTGCGGCAAAGCCCATGCGCAGTACCATGAACAGGATGAATACCAGACCCGCAGGGATCATGGTCTCAAACATACCGGCAACAGAAGGCGGAATGGAATCGGGCATTTTGATCTTGATGTTTTTATCAAGCATCAAGACATACAGCCGGGCACCAACGATGCCGCAGAACATGGCAAGGAAGATGCCCTGACTGCCCAAAGCACTGAGGGAAATAACACCGGAGGCCATACCGGTGATGGTTTCGCCTGCATCGTTGACGATGCGGACATTTGCCGTGAACGGTGTCAGGATCATGAATGCGCCAAAGGAGACCATCGCACCCGCCAGTGGAGGACGATTGAAGGATTTGGCGACCTCGTAACCGACCGCAATGACGACCATGACGGCGTACAGGTTGGAGACCATGTTGACCGGGATACTGAGGACATCGCCGAAGCCGCTGCTGGCAAGGAAGTTCTGCCACGGCGGAACGGGGATCGATTTGAGCAGCGAGAAGATGGAACTGCCGATGGAGAATGCTGCGATACTCATGAAAGCATTCATGATGATCTTGATATAGCGCAGCTGAGCGAATTTCATAACTTTTTCAGTTACTTTATCAAGTGTAGACATGGAGTCTCTCCTTTCTTTTCAGGGTGGACGATCAATCCCCCATCAGCGTCTTGGCAGCCTTAAGTACTTTTGCACCATCCAGGCGGCCATAAGCTACCATGTCGATGACCTGAACCGGCACATCCGGGCATGTTTTTTTGACATTGTCCAGCTCGTAGCGTACCTGCGGTCCGATGAGGATGCAATCCGCATCCGATGCCATCTCCTTGGCGCGAGACACCGAGTAAGCGTTGATGGTACACTCGTAGCCGATCTTGGCTGCGTACTCCCGCATTTTGTTCATCAGCATGCCCGTGGACATACCCTGCGCACACAACAGTACGATTTTTTTCATGACGAATCCTCCTTTACTGAGCCAGTTTACGAAGCTCTTTGCTCATCGCAATGATCTCCAGAGCAAGATCCCGCACAGTCATCGCATTCATGACGTGATCCTGTGCATGAACGGCTAACAGAGACAAAGGCTGCTTTTCTCCATTCAGTTCCTGCTGGATCAGCTCAGTCTGGACATTGTGAGCATCATTCATTGCCTGATCACATTCCGCCAGCAGAGAGTCCGCTTTTTCATAATCTCCTTCCCGTGCGGCACGAATGGCTTCAATGGCCAGGCTGCGTGCGTTGCCGGCATTGACAATCAGCTCCATGATAATCGTATCCATATCAAGATGTTCCATAAATGTGCTGTTCCTTTCTCTGGTCGTGCAGAAGTTCTGCATCTTGTATCTTTATACTACCAGTTCCGCGGGATCTGCTCCAGCCAGATTTCGTCTGTAACGGTGCGGCAAAATCTGCAGATCCTATCGAATACTTACCATAGGGCTGTGGCAATAAATCGTGTTTCAGGCCCCGGTTCCCAGCAATGCGATCAGGTTTTTATACTCCGGGTCGCTCACGAGTGCCTGCACAAGTCCCGGGTTTGAAATAAACCGATAGATGACCTGATAAAATCGCTCCAGATCGGTATCGTCTGCTGTAAGTGAAATCAGAAATATCACCTGCACCGTATTGTGTCCCCACCAGATCGGTTTGTCCAGCACCGCTGCCACAACAAACTTGCGATCACTCATGATCTGGAGAGAGTGCGGGATCGCAGTATAATTTCCGAAATCCGTAGGAGCCATTTCTTCTCGTTCCAGTACAGAGCGATAGAATGCCTGCGGCAAATCAAAATGCTGACAAGCCAATTCACACATTTCCTGCAGGGCTTGGTCCCTTGTTTCTGCCTTGAGATGCGGAATAAATAACTCGGGGCGGAAATAGCTGCATAGGAATGTTGTGCTTTCGCTTTGCAGCATTTTCTGGCAGTTTTCAATTTCATCGGCTTCAAGGAGAAGTGAAACCTGAAATACCGGGACCGGAAGCTGCATAGAAAGCGGTACGGTTGTAAATACGCAGTCGATCTGCTTTACTTTGAAATCGAATTCTTCCAATTCAAAAGACGCACAGTCGTACATCTGATCAATAAATTCTCCGAACAGCTGCTTATACCGGTACAAAAACAGCTTTGCGCTGGACCGCCCCGTTGCGCAGACCACAACAATGTTTTTCTTTTTAACGGCGTGCTTTGTTTTCTCTAACGAAAGGGCAAGAAGCACTGCAATATAGCCAATTTCATCTTCCGGAATCGTTTTTTGGTAGTATTCCTGCAAAACGCTGCAGGCAGAACCGGCAAGCGTAAAAGCCAGCGGATATTCGCGCCGTATTTCTGGGAGCAGCGGATTTTCCAGTGGGATATTGTATTTGATCCGGACGTTCATGGGACCAAGATGCTGTAGAAGCGCTTCCCGCAGTTCCTGATCCTTTGTCAGGTCAAGTCCATTTGCCGTACAAATTTTTTCCAGCATCAGGTCAAGCAGCTGGTTCAGATGCAGCTGTACAGCAGTCATTGCGGTCGTTCTCTGTGAATACGGCTGTGCTTTTCCTACCAGATGAACCGCCAGTGCTGTACGTTCCAATGCGTTGCATCGGATGCCGAATCGCAGTTCCAAAGCATCGGCAAGATCGTTGGCTTCTGCATCCATACTGCTGCAGGAAGCCTTCACATCCCGCAGCCTTTCCGGGTTGGTCATGGTGATTTCATGTCCGTCAGAAATGCGCTGTATCATCATCACGATATAGAGCAGCAGTTCCTCAAACGCATCATCCTGCATCCGCAGATGATTTGCTTTCATCACGGCGGACACTTCTTCCACCAATGGGCGGCGCAGAGGCTCCGGCAAGAGGTTCTGCGCCGATAAACGACTGTGCAGCATCATCCGCCGTGCCATCAGGTTCCTTCGCTCAAATTCGCTTCCCTCCACCCGTATGCCGTATCCAGGGCGGCTGGTCAGCCGAAGGTGACAGCTTTGCAGGATCTCCCGAATTTCCCGGATATCAGTGCCCAGTGTGTTGCGGGATACATACAGCTTCTCGCATAGGTCATCCAACTTGACGTAATTGTCCGTTTGCAGCAGCAGCTCCAGCAAGAAGGCGACACGCTCGGAAGTGCTTTCCGGCAGATGTTCACTCCACAAAAGTTCGGTCTGCCCGGCTTTCCATGCTTTATACTTCTGTGAATCTACAATATGAAGTCGATAACCGTAGCCTGTACAGCTTTCCAGTTCGGCTCCATGCATTTCAAGCTCTTCGGACAACAGCTTTAAGCGATTGCGTATGGTTTTTCCGCTGACACCGATCTGCTCTGCAAGCTGTGCAGCCGTTGTATAGTTTTTGTCGTTTAATAACTTTATCAGCTGCCATGCACGGTCATCCATCGTTCGGCTCTCCTTATGATATTCTTTTTCAGTTTATAGTTTAAGGCCGATTCGAATAAATTCAAGCCATACTTTTGCCATAAGGCTGTGGAAATCAGTATATTAGTCGCTAATTCCGTATGACTATTATACATCTTGATCCAGTTTCGCAAATGCCGATCTGACAGAATCCCATATTTTTGCAGACGGTATCTAGCGTTTTCTGCCCCGTTTCCCTTAATTAAAGATATTGTTTGGTAAAAAAGAAAGGTCAGTCGATTT